>Ga0210394_10000622_pt1 | contig 70458 bp, 62 predicted proteins | sample IncBWC12MmetaG_FD_160121 | JGI IMG/M metagenome (GOLD analysis project Ga0210394, IMG submission 160121) | Forest soil microbial communities from Barre Woods Harvard Forest LTER site, Petersham, Massachusetts, United States - Inc-BW-C-12-M | ecosystem: Environmental > Terrestrial > Soil >... | reverse complement strand
CGAAAGTGATTCCCGTCAGCTCCACCCGCGCCGCCGAAATGGTGAAGCTGCTCGAAAATATTTTTCGCTGCGTGAATATTGCGCTGGTGAATGAACTGAAGCAGCTCTGCCTGCGCATGAATCTCGACATTTTCGAAATTATCGATAGCGCAGCCACAAAGCCGTTTGGCTTCATGCCCTTTTATCCCGGCCCCGGCCTCGGCGGTCACTGCATCCCGGTCGATCCCTACTATTTGTCATGGAAAGCTCGCGAATACGATTTCGCCACGCGCTTCATCGAGCTTGCCGGCGAAGTGAACACGGCGATGCCCTACCACGTGGTGGACGCGATCGCCGCCGCGCTCAACGAGCGCAGCAAATCCATTAAAGGCTCCAAAATCCTTCTGCTCGGCGTAGCTTATAAGAAGGATGTCGACGATCTCCGCGAATCGCCTTCCCTCAAGCTGCTCGAATTGCTCACCGCCCGCGGCGCCGCGCTCGACTACAACGATCCCTTCTTTCCCATGCTTTTCAAGATGCGCCACTACGATTTTTCCAACATGCGCTCGGTCGCTCTCTCACCCGAATGCCTCGCCAGCTACGATTGCGTCCTGATCGCCACCGATCACTCCAGCTATGACTACGACGCTATCGCCCGCGACGCCAAGCTGATAGTGGACACGCGCAACGCCACCCGGCGCGTGAAACTGAATCGCGAAAAGATCGTTAACTGCTAGTGTTATCAACTACTTGCGCCCGCCTCACCGGGTGTTAACTCCTAAATTGCTTCTGGTAAGAGAGTTCCATTGCCCTCGACGTTTCCCAAAGCTATCGTTTTTACATGGGAGCCACCACGTCTCCAAAACCGGGCTGGAAGGCCGATCCTGGCCGCCGCCGCAGCATGCGAGTGCTGCTTAGCGTTCCCATTCTCGTAAGCGGAAAAACAGCCGGCAATCAGGATTTCAAAGAAGAGACGCGCACCCTGGTCGTCAATGCGCATGGCGCTTTGATCGCGCTCGAGGCGCAAGTCGCCGCGCAACAAAACGTCACGCTTTCGAATAAATCCACTCAGCAATCGATCGAGTGCCGCGTGGTGCATATTGGAGGCGCGCAAGGCGGTAAAATGCAGGTCGGTGTGGAGTTCATCAAGCCTTCAGGCAAGTTCTGGCAAATCGATTTCCCGCCCGATGATTGGGTCGTTCCGGAAAACTAAGCGGTCATTCCTGCGAAGTTCTTCGGCTTCATCGCACTGCTGACACTAATTCCACTCGGAAGTTTCCAAGAGGCATCTCCGCAATCATCAGCACAGGTGTTCGCGCCGCGTCGTTTGCCAGCCACGCTGTGAAACTCGTGCCCGACACTTCTTTTCCACGCTGAAATAAGCGAATCGTGATTTTCGCGACTGAGAAATTTCCCGCTGCGACTGCTACCGTCTCGGCTGGAACGTCCAACCGCGCCCGCATGTCATACACATCGTGCCCGTCGTAAACCGGCGCGCGAAACTCCGGCGTCTGCGCCCAGTCCACGCCCCGCAACGCATACGCCGCGCCGAGAGGATCGCATGTACCGGGCGTGACCACGACTCCTGCCATATGGCCGCGCGACGGCTGGCCTTCCGGCAAGAAATGAAAGACTTCTGTCTGCTTTTCTCCCATCTCGTTCAAGTATGTTTCATACTGCCGGCTTTCAAGTGTCGCTGCGTCGGTATAGGAATCGAATTGATCGTCCACCGCTATCATCGTCCGCATCGGGCTCAACGTGTGGGCCGACGCGCGAAAATGCCATGTCCCCCAGCCCATCAAATCGCGGCGCTCCGGAACCGTTAGTTCAATGGACGCTGCGTTCGTAAAGCTCGCCCACGCCACTCGATAATCGAGCTTCTCGCCAATTCGAAACGGCATGCGCGCTTCGCGCGACGCATTCGATGCAGTCCTCACGCTGTGCCCCAGCGATTGCGCGAATCCCAGAGCAACCGACACGCTCAAGCATGAGCCCGCTAGGGTCGCCACGCACACAATCGGTCCAGCACGAGAAACCCACATCCTCATCGCTCGAGAATCCGTGAACATCACGCCTTCCTTGTCCGCGCCAAACGGCTAGGCTATATTCAAGCGTACTCCAACGGCACCACGCCGGCCACCGCGTCCCATTCCGAATTGCTGCAAACAGCTGGGCGCGACATCAACCAGGAATCTCAGGAGAATCCCCGCATGCGCTATCTCGTCACCGGCGGCGCTGGCTTCATCGGCTCAAATATCGTTGACGAACTTGTCCGCAGAAATCACGAAGTGGTTGTCCTTGACGATCTTTCCGCCGGCAAGGAGTCAAATCTCTCAGCGGTGCGGAGCAAAATCGATTTTCGCATCGGGAGCATCACCGATCTCGCGGCGGTGGAGTCGGCGGTGAAAGGCGCAGATTACGTGCTGCACTTCGCGGCTCGCACATCGGTTCCGCGTTCCGTGAAAGATCCGCTCGACACGAATCACGTGAATATCGACGGCACGCTCAACGTCCTCGTGGCGGCCCGCGACGCAAAGGTCCGCCGCTTCGTATATGCCGCATCTTCCGCCGCCTACGGCGAAACACCTACTCTGCCCAAAACCGAATCCATGCAGCCGGAACCGATTTCTCCCTACGGCGTCGCCAAATACGTAGGCGAGCTTTACGCGCAGGCTTTCGGCCGCAGCTATGGGCTCGAAAACGCCTCGGTCCGCTACTTCAACGTCTTCGGCCCGCGTCAGGATCCCACTTCGCAATATTCCGGCGTGTTATCGCGCTTCATGCTCGCCGTGATTCAGGATCAGCCGCCCGTCATCTACGGTGACGGCGAACAGTCGCGCGACTTCACCTACATCGACAACATCGTGGACGAAACCCTTCGCGCCTGCGATGCGAAAGACGCCTCCGGGAAGGTTTTCAACGGTGGCACCGGCGTGCGCATGACTCTCAACCAGGTGATAAAGCTTCTCGAAGAAATCACAGGCAAGAAAATCAAGCCCCAATACGACCCGCCTCGCACCGGCGACATCCGCGATTCGCAGGCCGACATCTCCCTCGCGCGAAAAATCCTCGGCTATCGGCCTGTGGTCGAATTTGAAGAAGGTCTCCGCCGCACTTGGGCCTGGTACTCGCAGTCCTATGCAAGAAGTTAGGCGCGCTTTGTGGTTGAAGACGTCACGGAATTCCTGGCAATCGCCGGCAACGCGCAAGTCAAAAACAGCCGTAGCTCCTTTCCGGGTCTATAAGGCTCAGCCGTTCAAATGCATCGGCAGCTCCACCAGGCTATCGAGCATCAAGTCCGGCGGGTGTGCTTTCATTCCTTCCATGCCCAGGCCATAGCTCACTCCGCAAGCCCATGTTCCAGCGTTTCGCGCCGTGCGTACGTCCACGTCCGAATCGCCGACGATCATCGCCTCGTGCGGCCCAGCCCCCAATTCGTGCAACAACGTTTGCGTTCCCATCGGATCCGGTTTTTTCGTCGCGAAACTGTTGCCTCCGTAGACGTAGCGAAAATGGCGCAGCAGGCCAAGCCCATCCAAAATCGCGCGGCTGAAATGCACCGGCTTGTTCGTCAGCACGGCCATCGGATGACGATCGAGAAGAGCGAGTCCTTCGCGCACGCCCGGATAAGGTACCGTGTTGTCGAGCATATGCGCGCGGTAATAACTCAGAAAATGCGCGAGACCCGTATCCACTTCCTCGTCGCTCGCCCCTTCGCCCAGCGCGCGCCGCACCAGCATCGGCGCGCCATTTCCCACGTAACTGTAGATCGTTTCATGTGACAACGGCTCGCGCTTCCTGTGCACGAGCGTGGCATTCACGGCATGCGCCAAGTCCAGCTTCGAATCGATCAGCGTTCCATCCAGATCGAAGATCAGGACGCGAACTTCCGCAAAACGGTGATTCATCCCCACCAACGGCTCCCCCGGGCCCACCGCGCGTATACGCAGCCGAAGAGCACGCAGCTCGCAAACGCGCCTAAATAAGCGTTCCTATTGTAAGGCAGGTAGCGCGCGCTTCAGCTCGCCCGGAAAATAGCAAGCTGCGAGTTAGAGGTTAGGAAGCGCGCGTCTCGACTTCCGCGGTCAGTCCCTGTATCATTCCTCCCCATGAGACTTTCAGCGCGCAACCGCATTATCGGCAGAGTGGAAGAAATTAAATTAGGCGACATCATGGCTCACGTCGTCGTCCGCTCAGGTGAAGTGATTATCGAAAGTGTGATTACCCGCCGCAGCGCTGAAGAAATGAAGCTGAAGGTTGGCGATACTGTCGGCGCCATCATCAAATCAACAGAAGTGATTTTGGAAAAAGCCTAGCGGCGGCGCGCCCCTCCCGCCGTTTAGCCAGCGAGAGCAACAACTAATTTAGAATCGGGCTTCGTGAATCTCACCACTCGACAAGCCGGTACGGCAACAATCGTCGACGTAAACGGCGACATCACTCTTTACAACGCGCCGCAGCTTCGCGCCATGCTCGTCGACCAGCTCAAGGACAAGCACGCCGCCCGCCTGATCATCAATCTCTCCCAGGTCAAATACATCGATAGCGCGGGCGTCGCCTCGCTCGTCGAAGGCCTCAAACTTTCCCGCGAACTTAAAACCGGTTTCGCCCTGTTCGGCCTCCAGCGCAGCCCACGCCAGGTGCTCGAGCTCACTCATCTCGTCAAAGTCTTCTCCATTTTTGAAACCGAGCCCGAAGCCTTGGCCGCCGCTCCGTAGCTTTTCTTTTCTCAATTCAGCAATCCCTTGAAACGCTTGCCAAACATCTCCGCCGCGGTCTCATCGGATACAAAACGGTTGAGCATGCCAAGGTCGGCGTTGATAATCACGTCGGTGTCCGTCACCTCCACGGTGCCCGTAATCGGCGTGCTCAGCATTGCCATCTTCGCCGACAGCTCAAAATTCAGCACCGAACCTTGCCAGTTTTTTGATTTCACCGCCAACTGCACGGGAATCCCCGCGTTCGGCTTCGACATTTCGTCAAACGACCGGTCAATCGTCTGCATCACTTCCGCCTTCGTGCGATTATGCGCGATTGTAATCTTCATCCCCTTCTGTGACCTCGAGCTCTATGCTGCGCGATTGCGTTTCGTTTGTCCATACGCGGCAGGTTTTGCGCGGGGTTACACCACGTCGGCGATTTTCGATTCCATCTTTTGAAAATACATAATGCCCGTCACCACGATCACGACCACCGCGGCCGACGAAACCAGGAGCATGCGGCCCGGGGGATTGCCGGTGCCGGAGAGTGACCAGCGGAAGCCTTCGATTACGCCCGCCATTGGGTTCAGGCCATAGAGCGGGCGCCACTTTGCCGGGACGAGCGAACTGGGGTAAGCCACAGGGGAGGCGAACATCCAGAACTGCACCAAAAATGGAACCACGTAGCGCACGTCGCGGTAAATCGCATTCAGCGCCGAGAGCCACAGCCCCACACCTAGCGCCGTTAGCACCGCCAGCAGCAAAAACAGTGGCAGCATCAGCAGGGCTGCAGTGGCGTGCATTCTGTAATAGATCATGATGACGACAAACATCAAAAACGATACGCCGAAATCCACCAGGCCCGAGAGCACCGCCGAAAAAGGAAGGATCAAGCGCGGGAAATACACTTTGGTGATCACGTACTGATTTTCTACGATTTTGTTCGTCGCGTTCGTGAGCGCGCCTGCGAAGTACATCCAGGGAAGCAGCGCGCTGTAATAAAAGACCGGGTAAGGCAAACCGCCCGATGGAATGTGCGCCAGCTTGCCGAAGAACAGGCTGAAGACCAGCATGGTCATCAGGGGCTGGAGGACAGCCCAAGCAGCCCCCACAACGGTCTGTTTGTAGCGGACTTTCAGCTCGCGCCACACGTAGAAGTAGAGAAGCTCGCGATACTCCCACAGTTCCGCGAGAGGCAGCACCCACCAGCGCGTCGGCGGCGTAATTCGCACCACCGGAACTTCTGGCGCTTTCGCTCCTTGCGGCTGCACCGCGCTGTCAATTGCACTCATTCAGAACCGCCATCCGGTTGCGATTTAATGTGCTCGACATCGCCTTGTTCAATGTTACGCATCAATTGGCCTCTGTGCGAAACGTAACGCTTCAGAGTCCCGGCAATTTGGACCGGCACCACCGCCACTTGATTGTACGCTGCCTGACGCCAGGAAATCGGGCCGCGAGCAGGGATCAGGTGCGTGCCCCATTGGAAGATGAGTCCAAAATTCCAGAGAATCAGCAGGATTGTGGCGGCTTGAGCGGCAAGCCAAATGCGGCGCTCGTTCCAGGCGCGTGCGAGATAGTCGATGAAACCGGCGAGGCCGAGAACGAAAAGAACGGTGAGGGAGACGAAGAAACGATTGCCGAAGGACGAGAGGCCGTCCCAATCCTGATAACAACCGATCACATAGAGGAATGCGGCGAAAGCAATGATCGAAAAAAGGCCGAGAATTTCGTCCCGCTTGCGCAACAGCCACATTCCGATTACGGCGGGGAGAGTGATGGGCGTCCAGCTGAAGAGGCCGTGATCGGCGGAGAAGCAGACTTTGAGGAGGGCGGGGGAATTGAGGAACCAACTCTCGCCGTAGCCAAAATTGAAATAACTGCCATAAATTATTTTCTTGGCGACGAGGGTGGGCAGAAATGCGGCTACGAGCGCGAGTGCGAAGCCGGCGTTTTTCAGGAATTCGGAGCCGAAGGATTTTGGATCACGCCGGGCCAGTTGCTTCCAATAGGTGGATAAGGATTCCAGCGCCGGAAAGATGAGGAGAATTGCATTCGGAGGATAGACGTCCATCATGAGACCACCGATTGCGCCCAGTAGGATCCATGCGAACCAGGAGCGGGCATCGCGGGTGTGGTCCCAATACCAGACGAACAGCGCGACGATAAACGCGGAGAGAGCATGTGACCAGGAGGGGTTGAAGTACATATAAAGCGGTAGCGAACTCGCGAACCAAATTCCGAGAGTCGCAAGGAATGCATATCGCTCGGAGAGATATTTGCGGGCCATGCGAAACGAGAGCCACAACGAGAGAAAACCATAGCACGCGGTGCCCACCGCGATGGAGACGACGTACGGCTTGGCGAATCCGTCCTGCGGGACGTGGCCGCCGAGAGCGTCCAATGAAAGAACGAAGAGATGGGCGGCGAGCAAAAACGGAGACCAGAGAATCGCGGAGCCGATCGCGAAATGATTGTCCACGTGCCCGGTGGGCGTGAACTCCTCGGAGAGAAGATTGCCCGCCGCATCTGTCCTTCCCATGCGGAAGGAGGGATTGGCCCTGAGCCAATCCTGCTGGAAATTGAGATTGTGCTGGATGAGCAGCGCCCGGCCGAAGGCGTAGTAACCGACCCCATCGCCGCGGACCCACGGATTGACGAGAGGGAGCGAGAGTACGAAAAGAAGCGCCAGAATTTTGTCGTAGCGCGAGAGCCTAGCCAATCGGGTTCGTCCTCGAATGAATCCGAATTCTGTTCAAGGCTAGAATCTCCGCGCGATTGCGATGGCCCTACGAGGCGGCTTTCGTATTGAACGCGAGCATATGGTCCTGACGATCCCATTTTCGAAGGATCGCGATAATCGAAAGAGGCGGAAGCGGAAGCCACGGATCAATCAGGCGGAAGAGGGGCGTCAGTGCGTTCAGCAAACGAATCTGCCCCAATCCGAACGTGCGCCGCTTCATTAGTTTGCCGTTCAGCCACCATGCGGGTACGCCTGCGCGATTAAATTTCAGAACTCTTTCCACTTGAAATCCGGCTTGTTGCGCGACGCTATTTAGCTGCTCCTCGGTATAGCGGCGGCAATGTCCCAGCACTTCGTCCAAGCTGCCGAAGAGCTTTGGACCGAACGGAACCAGGATAATCGCGGTTCCTCCGTCTGCCAGAGCGCCCCGGATATTTCGCAGAGCGCTGACGTCGTCCGGGAGGTGTTCAACGACATTCAGGCAGACAACCGTGTCGAAATCTTGATCCTTCGGAAAGGAATCGCCGCTAGCGCCATCGATATAGGACACGTTCATGTAAGGCCGAGTGTTGCGAAGCGATTCGAGGTAGTTCAAGTAGGCCGGGTTTACGTCCGTGGCCCAATAGATCGAACGCGGCATCAGGTTCACGGACATGTTGCCGATACCAGCGCCGATTTCGAGGACTCGATCTCCCACGTGAGGCCTAACGACGTCCGCCATCCATTTATTGAAGCGCGGAGCGCGATTGAGCCTTTCAAGGATTTCTCCGCCCTGAGCGTCGTCGGTGTAAATGCGGCTCGAAGCGCCGTAATGCAGGATCGCCCATAGAGCGCGGGCGCCATCTCGCCAGCCAATTTTCTTTCCTTCCCGATAAGTACGGCCTGAATAGCTGATAGGAACTTCGAATACGCGGGCGCCGCGCTTGGCCAGCTTGATGGCGAGTTCGGGCTCCACGTCAAATGTGGAGCTTTCGAGCGGAATGCTCTTGAGCAAGTCAGCGCGAACCATCTTGTAACAGGTTTCCATGTCGGTGAGGTTGAGGTCGGAAACCAGGTCGCAAAGGAACGTAAGCAATTTGTTACCGAGCGCATGCCGAAAGAAAAGAGCGCGCTTGTGGCCGCCGGACATAAAGCGCGATCCAAAAACCGCGTCGGCGTCCTCGTACAGGAACAACTCGACCATCTGCAAGAGGTCCCAGGGATGGTATTCGAGGTCGGCGTCGTGAATTACAACGAGTTCGCATTCGACGTGCGCGAGCGCCGTGCGAATCGCAGCGCCCTTCCCCTGATTCCTGTCGTGCTGAAGCCAGGTCCACTGGAGTTTGCTGTCCGGCCGGTCGGGTTCAAGTGAATTGCGAAAGCGCGCAATCGCTTCGGCTGTCGCGTCCTTCGATCCGTCATTCACCACTACGACCTGCACGCGGTGCAGAAGTGGCGAAGTTTCCAGGATTTTGAGGCGCTCGAGACTCGCTTCGACGAGGTATTGCTCGTTGTAAGCCGGCACGATCACAGAGAGGCTGGTGCTCGTCTGCGGTCCGTCGGTCTCAGCCCGGTAAGCAGAGGTTCCCGTCGCCGGACGCAACCAACGCCGTTTGTTGAAACGGTAGCGCGGCACGCTCCTTTCCACCTGAGAGGTCTCGTCGATCATGCTGAGATCAATTCTACTAGAGTATTGCACCCAAAATCAGCGGTAGATGAATTTGAAGAGCATTTCTTAACCAGGATTCGTGAATAACCCCGTCACGAACATCTCCGCCCGGACTATAATCTTGCCGCTCCCATGAAGAGAATTGGCGCTCCAACGCAGGACGGATCGGCTTTCTTGTCGCGTCGTATAACTGGCGTGAGTACGCATTGTGGTCTGGCCCAGGAGGAAAATGTTCGGTAGACGTGATTTTTTGAAAGGTATCTGTTCGCTGAGCCTTGCAGGGGACCATAGAATTCTAGGCGCGTCCGGCTCTGCGTCCCGCCAGCACACTTCTGCTCCGCTTCGTTGGCCGAAACCGATCGGCAGCCCTGTTCTGGAAAGTGTTCGCCCCGCGATCGAACTCTCTCGCGACGTCTTTACCCATGTCGACAAGATCGTGGAGGTAGCCGCATGGATGGGCTACGAAGAGCTCGCGATGCCTGTCTATCCGATACCTACTGGGGTGAAATCCACCGACCCAAACGACGTCATCGATCTGCTCCTGGTGGCCAATTCCATTGACACGGCTTTTAGTGATTTCGCTACTCACGTGAAATTTCAGGTGGACTACGAGGGGCAGCATTGGTCCGACTCGGACGCCATGTTCGCTTGCCTGAATCGAGCGATGAATGCGGGCATTCCCATGCTCGATGGTGGATTCCTGGCAAAACTCACGCGGCCACAACTTGAGAAAATTTTTGCCGGTAATATCGAAATGCCGATGCTTGACGAGAAATTGGAAGTGCTTCACCAGGTCGGCTCAGTGCTTGCTGAAAAATATAATGGACGGTTCCACAATTTCATCAAATCGTGTCCGCCGCTGCTCTACGACGAAGGTAACGGTCTGGTTGAGCGCATGGCCAAGGAATTTCCGCGGTTTAATGACGTCAGCCAGTACGACGGGAATGAGATCAAGTTCTACAAGCTCGCCCAATTGGGGCTGTGGTTTTCCTATGCCACTTACCCCAAGGACGGTCCCGTGCGACTAAATGACCTCAACAAAATGACCAGCTTTCCGGACTATATTGTTCCGGTGGCGCTTCGGCTTCTGGGCATTAACAGCTACTCGCCTGCACTCGAACACGCGATCGATTCATATCAGTTGATCCCCCGCAATTCCACCCAGGAAGTTGAAATCCGCGCGCATAGCATTTACGCCACCGCCCTGCTCCGTGAGGAAATCAACAAACTTCGTTCAGCGGACCAACAGGTGATCATTCCCCAGGTGAACGAGCGGCTTTGGACTCACTATCACACCACCAGTTGGCCTCACCATATGACGCGAACAATCATGTATTAAGGCGATTCTGGCGAAGCATCCGTCGGCGAACGGTGCGACAATTACGGGCTAAGCGCAATCCCCCTTCGAAACGCAAGCCTGCTGCGCACTTTCTTCGTCCTTGCAGGAACTTTCTTCGCCCTTGCAGAAAAATCACCAGAAAGCGGTAGCACGCTGACCGTCGAGGTGTGGCAAATGCCGGTGTGATTCCCGAATACAGAATGTACTGTATAGACATCCTACAGTGGTTTGTTAGCATTCGCGCAGCGATTTGCCTCCTTCTTTGACTTACGCCCGAAGCGGCACTGGGGTGGTGTGTTCGCTAGCGCGGAGTTACATCCAATTTAAGAGCATCGACGAACTCCTGCCAGGGGGTCTGCGCATGTTGGCGGTAGCGGGAATATTTGTGGGAGCTGACGATTTTGGCCGCGCGTCGACTTCCCTATGCTCTTCATTCCAATACATTAGCGGAGCGAATCAGCGCGTCCCCCGCGCGCGGTTGTGTTTTGTATGTCTCGGCCCCGGAGAAAAAGACGACAGCTACCCCTTGCCTCGATGATTGCTGACGCCGATTCAATATAACCAAGGAGTGGAGATGAACAACTACGATGGGCCTGATTTCTCCTTCGATGCGGCAGTTCTTCGAATTTGCCTGCTTTTTACTTTGATCTTTGCGTTCTGTCCGAAGGCGGGCGCGCAATCAACCGCCGTACTAAACGGAACGGTTTCCGATCCGTCGGGCGCCGCGATTGCATCAGCCAGAGTGGTCTTGAGGAATACAGGGACAGGCATCGAATGGAATACGCAAACCAATAGCTCTGGGCTTTATGTCTTTCCGTCGCTCCCCCCGGGGAACTACCAGATCACTGTCACTGCGGAAGGCTTTCAGAAATTGCTCCTCTCGGATCTCAAACTCGACGTTGCCACCGCTGTAACCAAAGACATTCAGATGCGAGTCGGCTCGGTCACCCAGGAGGTGCAGGTCACCACAGAAGCTCCACTGATCGAGACTTCCACGCCTGGCGTGGGGCAGGTTATCAACGCAAAAACAGTGCAAGAGATTCCGTTGAATGGCCGTCACTTCGTCGATTTGAACCTGCTGACACCCGGCACCGTCACTCCTCCAGCGAATGGATTCCTGACCGCCCCACTCCGGGGCCAAGGCTCGTTTGCCATCAACACGGCGGGCCAGCGGGAAGACACCACAAACTGGTTGGTCAATGGCATCAACTTGAATGATCCGGTCCAGAATCAGGTCACTTTCCAGCCACCCGTTGACACGCTGTCGGAGTTCAAAGTGGACAACTCCACGTTTCCGGCACAGTACGGGCGCAATTCGGGCTCCATTGTCAACATCGCCACCCGTTCTGGCGTCAACGAGTTTCACGGCGAGGCGTTCGAGTTTTTCCGTAACAACGCCCTCGACGCCCGAAACTTTTTCAATGCTTTTCCTACTCGTCAGGCTCCTTTCAAGCACAATGAATTCGGCGGTGATGTGGGAGGTCCGATCAAGAAGAACAAGATTTTCTTCTTCGTAGCCTATGAGGGCATCCGCCAGCACCAGGGTTTGACACTGGGTGCCATCGTTCCGAGCCAAAACGAGATTGCTACGGTCACTTCCCCGGCTGTTCTAAGCCTCTTAAAGCTTATTCCTCCTGCTAACACGCAGGGTACTGACAAGACTGGGATTCCCGCGAATTTTAACGGTTTTAGCGGGGCTGCTCTCGCCAATGTGAGTCTGAATCAAGGCTCTGGAGATTTGGATTTCGAGTTGACTCAAAATGACCGCATTCATTTCTATTACGTGATGCAGAAGGATCTCCGCGAGGAACCGACTCAGGGCGGCGCAGCGGCGGCCAATATCCCTGGATTCGGGGATACCAGGGACGGATTCCGCCAGCTGATGACCATCAGTGAAGATCATGTCTTCAGTCCGGCGCTGTCGAATACAGTGCGCCTCGGCTACAACCGCATCCACCTTACCTTCACCCCGACCGCCCTAAATCCTGCCGATTTTAATATCGGCCTTCCAGCAGGGGCACCGGTGGGCGTCGGCATACCGAACATCAACGTCACAGGCGATCTGGATTTCGGCGGGCCGCTCAACGAACCTCAGGGGCGCGGCGATACGACAGTTGTCCTGAACGATACTCTGAGTTGGCTCAGGGGCCGCCACTCTATGGCTTTCGGCGGCGAAATCCGGCGGGCTTACAACAACAACATTGCCGAGAACGTAGGCAGTTTCACTTACCCCACGATGACGGCTTTTCTAAGCGATCAGGCGACGAACTTCACCGTCCTGCTCGGCGCTGGAAATGACCGGATCCTGCAACCGTCATACGGAGTATTTGCGCAGGACAGCTTCAAATGGAAGTCCAATTTCACCTTCAATTTCGGCCTAAGGTACGAATGGAATTCCACGCCATCCGAGGCCAGGGGCCGTTTCACGAACTTTGACCTCACAACTGGCACCCTTTTCCCCTCGCCCCAGCCGTATCACACTAATAACAAAAACTTCCAGCCTCGAATCGGTTTCGCCTGGGATCCGTTCAAGGACGGCAAGACTTCCGTTCGCGCCGCCTATGCAATCTTGACCCAGGATCCAACTACGAACATTGTGAGCCCTCTGAGCGGGAACCCGCTCATGGCCTTCCCCATCAGCATCAGTACTGCGGCACCCGCCATCTTGCTCGAGAACCCTCAGGCTTCAGCCACGGGCTTCAGCCTGGGTCCTAGTGCCATCGATTCACGCTTCGACAACATGTATGCGCAGGATTGGAATGTCTCTGTCGAACGCCAGATCACTAACTCGTTGGGCGTGGAAGCTGCATACGTGGGTGTGAAGGCTACTCACCTTCAATTGACGGGCAATTTCAATCAACCGTTTGTGACGGATGGTTTCTACGATCCAACTCGGCCTTTCACCACTCTTCCGCTTACGAGCCCTGTCCTGCCGGCCGAGTGTGCTCCTCCCAATCCTCCGTGTTCCGTCGGCAATATCCCTCGCGTTTTCAGCCCCGGGAATTCAAACTACAACGCCTTTTGGCTCACACTTAACAAGCATCTATCCAGAGGCTTCGAGTTCCTGGCGGCCTACACATATTCACATTCTTACGATTACAGCTCCGTCAGTTCCGGAGACGCGGTTCCCGTCCAGAACGTCTACAACCCCCGCGGAGATTACGGGCCTTCCGAGTTCGACACGCGTAACCGGTTCGTGCTAAGTGGTTTCTATCAATTCCCATTCAAGGGGAACCGGCTCGTTTCCGGATGGCAGATTGGATTGATCACTATGGCTCAGGACGGAAACCCGATTACTCCGCTTCTCACCATTGGTCCGGCGCCGGGCTCCTCCCTCACAGTGAGACCCGATCAACTGCAACGCGTCTCGAGCACGGGCCATCACGCTCAGTTCTATAGCAACACGTCCATATGCCAGCCATTTGTGGCCGAACCGCTCATGGGTGCCAATCCCGCGGTCCCGGATTGTGCGGTAACACCAAATGCTGCATTTGCGGTTCCATGCACTTTCAGCAATACTCCGACTAAACCGGGCGGCAACGTCTACCCAATCGTCCCCGGAAGCTGCCATCCCGGAAGCGCCCGTCGCGATTCACTTCCCGGGCCGGACTTTATCAACACTGACTTCTCGATCGTCAAGAACACGAAGATCACGGAACGGGTGAATTTGCAGTTCCGCTCCGAATTCTTCGACATTTTCAACCATCCGAACTTCGGCAACCCGGTCAACACGGCAACCAGCAGCGCGTTCGGCCATATTCTTAACACGCGGTTTCCGGTCGGCGACTTCGGCTCTGCGCGTCAGATTCAATTCGCGTTGAAACTGATCTTTTAGTTCGGACACTTCGTTCGGCGGAAAGCCGGAGCGCGACGCCTCGTCGCTGGGCTGCAATAACCGGTGAAACGAATTACTGGCAACGAAGGATCGGAGAGACCATGAAGCCGACAAGTCGTCCGAATGGCGAGGCCGGTTCAGCGAAGATCACGGAGCGAATTCAGGAGCTGGGGGATTGGAGAGGGGAGACCCTTGCTCATGTCCGTCAGCTCATCCACGCTGCCGATCCCAACATTCAGGAGGAGTGGAAGTGGGAGAAGCCCAAATCTTCCGGAGTTCCTGTCTGGTCCCATGACGGGGGTATCTGCACGGGGGAATCGTACAAACAGGTGGTGAAGCTCACCTTCTTCCGCGGAGCTTCCCTCAAAGATCCGAAGAAGCTATTCAATTCCAGTCTGGAAGGCAATGTGCGGCGCGCGATCGACCTCCGCGAAGGGGAAAAGATCAACGAAGCGGCCTTCAGGCAACTCATCCGCGCCGCGGTCGCGGCCAACTCCGCAGCGCGCTCTCAGCGGACAGCCAAGAAGAGGTAAGCCCGGCTCTCCGTGGACAGTCTCGCTGCCGCCCAATAACTCGTGCCAATAGCTCGTGGATGGCAGGCCACTCAGGAAATATATTCAGTCGGATGCAGCCTGGGCTGCCGCCAATTCATCCCTCGCCGGGATAAGTCTTGAAGCATTGCGCTTCCTGCTGTGCGCAACCACACGATCCACAATTTCCGTCAGGGGCGTAGCCGGACGGAATCCAGTGAGGCTCTCGAGTTTCTTGAGTGACGGGATGCGCCGCGGCATGTCTTCGAATCCCGGCTCATACGCGCGATCGTACGGGATGTAAGTAATCGGCGAGTCGCTCCCGGTACGCTCTTTCACAACGCGAGCCAATCCTTCGATCGAAATTTCTTCGTCGGTCCCGATATTTACCACCTCACCGACGCAGCGGTCATTGGCCAGAAGGCGAATCAATGATTCGACGCAATCGCGAACGTCGCAAAAGCATCGAGACTGTTTTCCGCTTCCGAATACTGTAATCGGCTGCCCGGCGAGCGCCTGCTGAACGAAATTCGGAACCACCATTCCGTAGCGTCCGGTTTGACGCGGGCCGACTGTATTGAAAAATCGCGCGATCTTTACCGGCTGCTTGCGCTCCTTCCAATAGGAGAGAGCGAGAAATTCATCCAGCGCCTTCGAAGCCGCGTAGCTCCACCGAGCCTTGGTCGTGGGTCCAAGGACGAGATCGGCGTCTTCGTGGAACGGCACCTTGTCACTCTTGCCGTAAACCTCAGAAGTGGAGGCAATGAACACGAGTTTCTTCTTTTTGGAAGCGGCATCCAGAACGGACTGAGTTCCGTGAATGTTCGTTTCCAGAGTCCGCACCGGGCTCTCGACGATAAGGCGCACGCCCACTGCCGCGGCCAGATGGATCACCACGTCGGACTCGTCAACCAACTCGGCGAGCAGGTGCTTGTTCTGGATCGAATCGAAAAAATGGTGGAAGCGGTTGTTTGATTTCAGATGACGGATGTTTTCGACGCTCCCGGTCGAAAGGTCATCGAGAATCATAACCTCTGCACCCTTTTCCAGAAGGGTTTCCGATAAATGTGAACCGATGAAGCCAGCCCCACCCGTGATGAGATAGCGCATGTGATTGCTCCCTTGTTCTAAGTTTCGCTTGAATCGCCCGGATTGGCTGGGAACCGAGACGGTTTAGCCACGTCTTCGCCATAACCATATCCGTATGCATATGGGTAGTAGCGATACGAATAGTAGTAATCGGGCGCGCTCGAATCGACGGCGTTCAGTACCACGCCAAGCAGGCGGCTCTTTACCGCCGTCAGGAGATCGCGCGTCCGGGTGAAAGCTTCCTTGGGAGTTTCTCCGCTGCGGACAACCAGCAGCACGCCGTCGGTAAGCGCCGAAAGAATTACTGCGTCCGTGGCGGCCATCACCGGAGGCGAATCAATCACAATAAACTTGAAACGCAAGCGCAGCTCGGCGATCGCCTCGCGCATGCGGTGAGAGGAAAGAAGATCGGCGGGACTCGGCGGCACCGGACCTGTGGTGAGCGCTTCAAGATTACTGATGGTGGGATGAGGGTAGAGAACTTCATCGAGCGTGGAAACACCCGCGAGATAAGAGCTCAGTCCCACTTCTTTGCCGATCGTCAAGTTCAGAGCCCGGCGAACACCAGGTTTTCGCAGGTCGGAATCCATCAACAGCGTGCGATCGCCCAACTGGGCCAAAGTGACGGCCAGATTCACCGCCGCGGTCGTTTTCCCTTCGCGCGGCAGAGCGCTGGTTACCAAAATCACCTGTGGAGGATGATCCGCTTGCGAAAGCAACAGCGACGTGCGCAATGCGCGGAAAGCTTCGGAAATTTGCGATTTCGGCTGAACGTAGGAAAGCAGTTCGACGCGGGGACCGGACGCCGATTGCAGGGCCGCGTCTCCCTTCGCGCGCCGGCTGTAATTTCCATTCAAGCCGGGGAGAGAGGGCACCACAGCCAGAGAAGGCAGGCCCGCGAGCGATTCGATGTCATCCGGAGACTTTACGGTGTTGTCCAGGTATTCGCGGAAGAGCGCGAGCCCCACGCCACCGACCAGGCCTACCAATACGGCAAGCAGGATATTGCGCGCTTTTTGAGGTCTTGAGGGGCTCGACGGTGTGAGCGCCGGATCGACGATTCGAATATTGCTGGATTTCAAGCCGGCGGTAATTCCGGCTTCCTTCAACTTTTGCAGCAGGCCGTCGTAAAGCTGCTTGTTTGAGTCCGCATCGTGCTGCAGAATCTGATATTGGACGAGCTTCTCGGCCATGTCATTCGCTTCGGCCTTTTGCCTATCGAGATTTTGCTGTAAGAGCTCGACACGATCTCGAGAGGTGTTGTAATCCTGCTCGACCGTCTCAATGAGCGTCTTTCTGGCTTTCTCCAGATTCTGTGTCACTTCCTTTTGCTGCGCGGCGATTCTCAAAACCTTCGGATAATTGGGCCCGTATTGATCGAGGGCGATGAGGTACTGCTCAGCCAATTCAGCCTTATGTCTCAGGAGTTCTTGAATCACCGGATTCGCTTGTGCGGACGGCAATGCATCCACGTTTCCAGATACGGCCATGCGATACAGCGCTTCCTTCTCCGCTAACTGTGTCTGCGCATCGGTCACTGCTTTATTCAGGTCGCCCAGCTTATCGGTCGTGATGTCCTGTTTTTCGTTCGTTCGCCAGATTTGATTTTGCCGTTCATAGGCGATTCGTGCGTCTTCTGACTTTTCCACCTTGATTCGAAGTTCCTCGAGTTCGCCGGAAAGCCAGCTGGACGCCTGCGTTGTCGCGTCGTATTTGCTGCGAAAGTTCTCTTCGATAAAATTCTGCAGATGCGCGTTCACCACTCGGGCTGCGAGTTGGGGGTCTTCCGCTTCGAAGCCCACCTCGATCAGTCGGCTATTGGGCACGCGATGCACGCTCAGACGGCCAAGAAACGCGCCGAGGATCGCGGGACGCGCTTGCGACGTATTCCCATGAGTCCACACCAGCGAATTCGCCACCCCGCCGAATTCCGGATAGCGCCCGAGATCCATGGACTTAATCGTCTGCAGGGCCAAAGTCTCGCTCTGGAGAATCTTGGTCTGCGTCTCCAGGTAATTATCCATGTCCGTCAGTTCGTCGTACGAAGCAGTCGGCCCTTGAAAAGGAAGAACGCTTTGCGATTCACGATCCACTTCCACCCGTGCGGCCGCCTGGTACACCGGCTTCATTTTAAACGAAGCAATCGTAACGACGGTCACCACCGTGACGAGGAAGGTCAGGATGAGCCACTGATGCTTGCGTAAAATGATGAGATAGTCGAGCAGATGCGGCTCGCGCGGCATCTGCTCCCACGGAAGAATCGAAGGAGCAGGAATCACCGTAAGCGAATCAGCCGCTCTCCGGTCACGCGCGACGAGCCTGGATGCTTCTTCCATTTTGTGAAAACAGTCCTTTTACTGCGTGGGCGGAGGATTATTATTACTGCTGCCACCGCCGCTTTGAGTGGAACGATAAATTAAGAGACCACTACCAATGCTAACGGCCGCTTGGAGTCCTTGGACCGCAACTTTTTTGGCCAGACTGTCCGGGATGTATAGAATGTCATTCGATTTCATCGCGACGTCTTCGGACGTATCCTTTTCGATCTGCTTGATGTGCACCGGAATCGCTTCGCGTTCACCGGTCTTCGGATTTACCCGGTAAATTACGGCGTCATTCGGCTTTGCGAAGCCGCTCAATCCCCGCGCCAGGGCCACAGCCTTCAACACCGTGGGCGGTTCTCCATGGCTCTGTATGGGGTACCCGCCAGGCTGCGCTGCACCGCCGCCCAGTACGTAGATAATCCCAGCCTTGGGCACCTCGATCACATCGCCCCCGAATACCTGGATGTTGAACGAAGCATTTCCAGTGTCCAGAAGATCCTGTAGCTGAATCCGGATTGTCTGCACTCCCGAATCCGAGTTCGAAGCACCGGAAGTTTCGGCGACAGGCTTCACAAATTCTTGCTGAGTTTTACGCGTCACCAAAATAACCGTTCCGGCGCTGTCGGAGATCCCTCCCGCATTTGCCAAGACCTCGAGCAGGCTCGTCGGACGCAGCAACTGCGTCGTCATCGGGTGCCCCACCGCCCCCAGAATCGTCACGGGTTGGCTGTTCTGCTCTTTTACAAACACGGAGACCTGCGGATGAGATACCAGCCCGGTTTCAATGAGCTTTTCCTGAATCGTTTGTTCGAGTTGGAACGGGGTAACGCCGGCGACATGAATCCTATCGTGGACGAGAGGAAGCGCTATATTTCCGGTGCTGCTGACGCGGACGTCGCGCGAAAGCTCGGGAACGTCAAATACATCGATATGAATCACATCGCCGGCTCCAATGGGAATATCGGTGACAGTTGGTTTGGCGATGTGGGAAAGCTGCTGGATTCGGTCGTTCGTCTGCTGCGTTGTCTCTTCTTGTGCTTGGCCATACGCAGCCTGCAAGCACAAAAAGGTCAATAAGATCCCGATTGAAACAGGCTTACACGCCCAGTCCTGCGCCCTGCGGACTGTGACACTCATGAGATAGATAACCCCGTCAAATACTATGCCTAGCCTCACCACTCCTGTCAATCAAGGGGTTTCCACATCGGCGCAGTACGACACGCATCGCGTAAGATAAGAATGGTTCTTTCAGATCCCTTTGAATTCGCCGCCGTCCATTCGCAGCGCAGCTCCGGTGAGCCACTTCGCCTGGGCCGACACCAAGAAGGCCAGAAGATCCGCAATCTCTTCCGGCTGGCCAAAACGCGCGATGCCGGATTCTTCCGGATACTTCTTGATCGCTTCCTCCACGGACATGTGGTGCGCGGGCGCCCACTTTTGGAAAAAGGATTGCCGCCGGCCCGTCATCACGGCTCCCGGCGAAACGCTGTTCACCTGAACGCCGTCCTTGATTCCTTGTTCAGCGAACGCTTTCGCGAGAGCGATAATCGCGGCATTGGTTGCAGCCACCGCTGCAAATCCCGGTTTGGGGTCATAAGCGGCAAGCCCCGAAAGCAACACAACGGACCCTTTGGAAGCCTTCAAGGCATCCCACGCTCGTATCGTCAGCCGGCGAGCTCCGTGAAACTTCAACGCCATACCGTCGTCCCACTGCGCGTCCGTCATCTCGAACAGATCGATTTGGGGCACCGCACCGGCGATATTCACCAGTGCGTCGATCCGGCCGAAGCGCGCGAGTGTCTCTTTCACGATTTTTTCAGCCGCCGCTGGTTCGCGCAGATCGAGTGCGAGCACGAGGCTCTCAGCTCCGAGAGAGTTCGCTTGTTGAGCTGTCTCTTGCAGGTGATCTTCGTCCCGCGCGACCAGTGTAAGAGATGAAAAATCCTTCGCCAGCCGGAGCGCGGTGGCTTTTCCGATTCCTTGGCTAGCCCCGGTAACGATGGCTACAGAATTCGGCACTGCTGGTCCCTCTCAATGGTGGCTTGCGAAGCCTCTCGCTACTCGCCCCTCGCGCCCCGCGCCTTGCCGCTTGGAATCTTCTCGCGCACTGCCTCGGAGATGATCTCCACCACAAGATTCGGCGCCGTGTACATTGGGCTGTGGTCCACCGGATGAGAGTGGATTTTTGCGCCCATTCGCTCAGCCATAAAACTCTGCGTCTTCGGACTGATCATGCGATCTTCTTCTGCGAGCAAATACCAGGTTGGTTTCAATTTCCATGTGGGAGTGGGAGTCACCTCTTGAATGCATTTCACCGCAATCGGCCGCTGCACCGCCGCCGAGATAATTTTGTGATCGGCAGAAGCTTTATGAAGCACCGCATTACGAAAGCCCTCTTCCGTCATCCAGATGAAACCGTTCCGATCGGGCTCCAAATGGGGAGCTTCCGGGTGCGGCTTCTCGCGATAGAAAACTTGCGCTACGGTCTCACCGTCGCCAGGAGCGAGCGCTGCGATGTACACGAGGGCTTTGATCCGTTCGTCGGTAGGCCCGGCAATTACCGCCCCGGCGTATGCATACCCAACGAGCACCACGGGTCCGCTGGTTCTCTCTCCAGTGCTCTCGAGAGAGCCGCGATGTCATCGCTAAGCGACGTGAGAGGGATTGGAGCGCAGATCACATCAAGGCCCTGCCGGTGCAGCGGCAGGATGACGCTCTGCCAGCACGAGCCGTCAGCCCACGCCCCGTGCACCAAAATAATCGTTCCGTTTTCAGCGCTCATTTGAAATCGCACCTTTCAGTCCGAAGCTATATTCCGTTCGCTGCAAAGAACTCTCTCATCGCCGCAGCAATCTCCACCACGTGCGTCTCCAGAGCAAAATGCCCTGTGTCGAGCATCTTCACTTGTGCGCTGGGAATGTCCTTGCGAAACGCTTCCGCCCCAGCGGGAATGAAGAAAGGATCGTTCTTGCCCCAGATGGCGAGCAACGGAGGCTTCGACTTACGAAAATATCCCTGAAATGCCGGGTAGAGCGCCACGTTCGAGGCGTAGTTCAAAAATAAATCGAGCTGAATATCTTTGTTTCCGGGCCGCTCCATGAGCGCCATGTCCAACGTGTACGATTCCGGCGCAACGCTATCCGGATTCGCCACTCCATGCGTGTATTGCCACCGCGTCCCCTCGAGCGTCAGCACATTCTTTGCAATCACTTCGCGATTTTCGGCATTCGGGAAAGCCCAATATTTCCGGATCGGTCCCCACGCATCCCCGAGTCCTTCTTCATAAGCATTCCCGTTCTGCGAAACGATCGCCGTAATCCGTTCCGGATGAGCCATCGCCAGGCGGAACCCCGTTGGCGCTCCATAATCGAAGACGTAGAGCGCGTAACGATCGAGACCAATCGCTTTCGTGAAAGCATCTACCGTTGCCCCCAGAGCGTCGAACGTGTACGTATACTTCCGCTCCTCCGGCACTTCCGTAAACCCAAAACCAGGCAAGTCCGGCGCAATCACCCGATAGTGGTCCGCCAGCCGCGGAATCAATTCGCGAAACATGAATGACGAAGTCGGGAACCCGTGCAGCAAAAGGACCACCGGCGCCTGCGGATCCCCTGCTTCTCTATAAAACACTTGGACGCCATCGGCTTCAACCCTGCGAATGGACGTAACAGGGACCGCAGAGCGAGCGGCCTCCGTGCTCGACGCCCTCACTTTTGCCTCTGCGCAGAAACATTGTCAGCCATTAATAAGACCTCCTCATATGATTTGCCCCAAACGCTCAGAACTTTAGGTGGGGCCATCTGTTCGATTCGGGCTGTCGCTATGTTGATGTATTTTGTTAATAGTTGACCGGAGCTGTTTCAGTGGCGCATTCACTTCCCGCTTTGAAATGTGACCGATGTTTAAATCAATGGTCAAATCCGATGTTCAAATCCGATGTTCAAATCACTCTTCCAAATCGATGGTTACTGCAGGACGAAACGCCCGGCAATCGGGTAATCACCCGATTACAATCGACATGCGGCACCCAATGACCGCCTCGTCACATCTGCCGAGACGTCTTCAGGCCATCACAGGTTACACTCAAGCTACAAGAAGTCCGGTTACCACACGCCACGAGTGAACGATTAGGACTAGAGCATCCGCCACAGGCGTATCATAATTTCTCGTCCCGGCGTCGTCACCGTCGTTGGCTCGATGCTCATGGAAACCACAGCGTTCTATATTTTCTTCATCGTTTTCATCGCGACGTTGATTCGTTCCACTTTTGGGTTTGGCGAAGGGCTGATTGCGGTACCTCTGCTCGCGCTCGTAATTCCCATCGAGATTGCCACTCCGCTGGTCGTTCTATTGTCGATTACGATCGCAGCCATCGTGGTTGTCCAGGATTGGCGAAAAATTCATTTACGCAGCACAGGGTGGCTGCTGGCCCCTACTGCCCTCGGCATTCCAATCGGAATTGCGCTGCTGGCAAGCCCCCACCAACACATCGTCAAAGGCCTCTTGGGATTTATAATCCTCAGCTTCTCCACTTTTTCACTTCTGGTCCACAATCCTCCCCAACTCCATAGCGACAATCCCTCGTGGTTGCTAGGTTGTGGTTTTTTAGCGGGTGTGTTCGGAGGCGCCTATGGAATGAACGGGCCGCCACTCGTTGTATACGGGACGATGCGCCGCTGGACCCCGCAGCACTTTCGGGCAACGCTCCAGGGGTATTTCCTGCCGGCCAGTATTGCTGCCATGGCGGGATATTGGTTCGCCGGCTTATGGGTTCGCGCGGTCACTCATTATTTCCTCATATCTTTACCCGTCGCCCTTCCTGCTATTTTCCTCGGTAGATTTCTGAATCATCGTCTTCGGGCAAATTCCTTCCTTAAATACATTCACGTCGGCCTCGGCCTCGTCGGAATTGTATTGCTGTTTCAAGCCACTCGCACACCGTAGCTACGGCCAGGTCGATGAGCGGGATATTTGGCATCCGCCTTTGATTTTACGGGTGCCCTATCTTTCGCGCCCTTCGAAAGGTGGGGCCTTTCTTGCGACAGGTCCCGTTTCTCGACCCTATCTTCAATATCCCGTCCACGCTTTGTTGCAAAAAACAAATCAGGTTGGGTCTGCAAGAATTAGCCCTGAGCCCGTTCTAACCATAGCCACTTTGTGGTGACAGCTTTAAAACCGCCTGTCGGTGTGCCGCCACTGAGCGGCCGTTTACCAACTAGGGCCATTCGGCAAGGCTGCCAAAAAACTTAAAGAGTGGAATTTGAAGCCGTGAGGTACAGTGCTGGGCAGTGGCGAATCGACGGATGCGGCTTGCTTTCAAGCTAGTTTTATTGGCAGTGCTGGCGGCGTATCCATGGCTTCCGATTCACGCCCAGGACCTCGCTCCGCGGGCCTATGTCATCACTCCCGTACATTGGAATGCTGTCACGCTAACCTATTCCTTCTCCGGCGGCGGCGTTACAACAAACAATGCGATTCCTGTTACGGATGCGACAGGCACCCTCCACGCTGCGAGCCTCAGCTACTTTCACTCGCTGCGTTTCTTCGGCCGCTCGGCCAACATCCTCGCTTCTTTGCCCTACGCTGTAGTGCATTACCAGGGAACGTTTCAGGATAACGAAACGAAGATCTACCGCTCTGGCCTTCTCGATTCTGTTTTTCGTTTCTCGGTGAATCTCAAGGGCGGCCCGGCAATGTCGGTTAAAGATTATTTGGCGTGGAAGCAGAAGACCATCCTGGGCGTCAGCCTGAAGGTGGTGGCCCCAACCGGTCAATACGACGGGACGAAGCTGATCAACAACGGCGCGAACCGCTGGGCGTTCAAACCGGAATTCGGCTATTCGGAACGTTGGGGCCATTGGGTGCTCGACGGCTATGCGGCGGTGTGGTTCTTCACCACGAACCCTGAATTCTTTGCGCACAATGCGTTCTTTCCAGGCAATCAAACGCAATCGCAGAAACCTATCGGCTCGTTCGAAGGTCACCTCAGTTACGATGTGAAAGAGCGGCTTTGGTTCTCGCTCGACGGCAATTTCTGGTACGGAGGTCGCACGAGCCGAAATGGAGTGGAAAACACGAACACGCTTCAAGCCAGTTCCCGCCTCGGAGTCACCGCGTCAATCCCGATAAGCAAGCACCAGAGCCTCAAGTTTACCTACAGCGACGGCGACTACGTTCGGTTCGGCGGGAATTTCCACAACGTATCGGCCGCGTGGCAGTATTCCTGGGTAGGCAGACCGAACTAGCAATCGGCTGGGCTCGGTGTCTCGAGCAGTGACCCCGCGGAACGCGGATTCTTGAAGGTGTTCAGCGCATGCCTGGCTCCGGTAACGTTGTTTCATCCGGCAGTTGTTTCCTGGTTGCCCTTGAGCTTTTAGCGCTGCCCGGATAGATGTTGCGAAATTCCTCTTCTCACTACCAATTTCGAAATGAGATAGATTGCGACAATCCCCGCCATCGACGGTTTCCCGAGAGTGGTCTCAATCGAAGGAGTGTGATGAGTGGATGCATCCAACACCTATCCTGCCAGTCGCAAGCTTCGGTAGCGCATTGTCCAGGATCCCGAAGCCCCCTGCGCTGTGAGTACCGTGCTTGGGTTCACTCAGTAGTTGTTTACTGATTGTTTGCCTTTGATTCGGGTCGCGCTGATCGAGACGCTGCCACGGGCCTTGTGATGTCGTCCAGATAAGAGGACGTTCCGGTGACGCGTTCCAAAGCGGGGTAGCGCTCTCCATCGTGATAATCGATGTTGGCGGTGGAAAGAAACGTATCCGACTGAAGCGTGATCTGAATAGGCTCGGATTTGTCCTTCGCGTCGCGAATCGCAGCTCGCAATCGATCGCCAGAGAAAACCTGCCCGTTGACAGCGATAATCTTGTACCCCGGAGCAAGTTTTGCCTTGGCAGCGGGGCCGTTCCAGCGGACGTCTTGAATGTTGCCGTCGCCACCGACCAAAAGGCCAAGCGAGAACCAGGCGTCGACCGTTGGAATAGCTCCCGGAAAGCCCGCCAGCGCCGACTGGACCGCCGCTACGGAGGCATTCGGCTTGTCGGTGTACACCAGTTTATAGCCGCCTCGCTCAATGCCGGCAAGATCGGCGTGCGGGGTAATTTTGACAATCTGATCGCGGAAAAACGTCGCCCAATCGTAGGCCGCCACGGCATTCATGTCTTGCACCAGTTCGTCAAAAGTATAGGTAACGATCAGCGGCCCGGTGTTGCCGCCCTTTCCCAGAAAAATGTGCTGGAAGTCGTCGAGAGACTTTTGATTGTTGGTCAGCTTGCGAATCAGTGTGTCGGCATCCAGCCAGACGAGTTGTCCCTCATCGTAATAATCCTGGCCACGCCGCCAGTTGGACCAAGCCTGACTGCCACCGCGAAGAATACTGGCGGCAATGGCGGTGTCTTCCGTCGACCGCCACTCGCGGCCGGGCGTGTAATCGAGATTGGCGGCAGACAGTGCAAGAATATCGCGGTATTGAGACTGCGACTTCAGTCCTGCGCGTGCGGCAAGGATGTTGCCGAGGTATTGCGTCATGCCTTCGTACACCCAGAGCAAGGCGCCTTGCTGCGCCGTGGCGAAATCGGGCTGATAGAGTCCCGCGGGGCGGCGATATTTCCCGTTCCATGAGTGGCTGAACTCATGAGGAAGCAAGTCGGCGCCGGCCAGGAGATAGCCTTCATCCGAGAAAAATTTTTCAGGCACTCCATATTCGGACGATTGGCCGTGCTCTAGAGTTACGTCGCTGCCAATCACGTCAGAAAGAGCCACAAGAAAATGGTAATCGTTGTAGTGGTGTGAGCGGTATAAGGCATCCGCTTCGCGGACCAGATTCGCAATTCCAGCCAGCAGAGCTGGTGAAATCTTCGAATATTCGGGAGCATCGGAAGCGACGTCAACATAGTGCTTCGGTGAAATTTCAGGAGCCACAGCAAATTCCTGGAAGTATTGGCCGGTGAGTATTGGGGAATCCTCAAGCTGCTCAACATTTGTGACCGCAAAGTGAGTCGTGCTGCCGGGAGAGGGAAGAGGATACGCGCCGCCACCGATAGGAGTTAGCGCCGTGCCGACGCTCCAACCGGCGGGAACAATCAACGATGGCTGGATGGGAATGTCGCGGACTGGCGTGTGGGCGGGATAGATCATGAGCGTCTCCCAATCGAACAGCGCCAACTTCTGCGTGATATTTGTGGTAACGATGCAATCGAGATGCGCGTGAAGCGTCGTAACTCCCTCGGGAATCGTCACGTGAAACTGGTAGAGATCCACATCGTCGCGGCGCCACACGAGTGGCCGTCCGTTGGCGGTGAACACCACGCCCGTGATGCTAGCGACAGGGCCCAAGGGTTGGTGAGTGCCGGGAATCCATTTGGGAGTCGTCAGCGCGAGCGGGCCAGTGGTCACCGGCAGATCCACTTCTGCGTGATAGAGCTTGCGAGGGGCGTCAGAAAGATCGACGGTGATCTGAATCGATGGCTTCTGGCTCTGCCCCCAAGCGGGCACGGCAAGAAGCAAGCACACCGTTAAGAGCCATTTGCGCATTCGTTCTCCTCGTCTTCAATCGTTGCTCAAATGGCAGGAGTCTACCACGCGCGGCGCCGAATTCCCGGCTAGGGACTCACCACGCCGTTTTCGACGAGCCATCCGCCGACTCAGTGGACCGAGCCGAACGCCGTTCAGTGCCCGGACCCTTGGCTGGCTCGCTGGTTCCAAGCAGCAGATGGGTCTGGCTGGCCAACCCGTTTCTTTCCTTGACAACTAGTTACCAGAGGGTTATCATGGGTCGTGATAGTTATTCAAAACTCGGTCCGCGGCAAGCAGTCAGCGAGACGCCCATCTTCGCGTCTTCTACCCGCCCTGTCTTCACAGTGCGAACCAAAATTTCTAATCGCAAGTGACAATCCGACCAGGATTGTCATCCTGAGCGACCAACGGGAATCGAACGGTCTCCCTTCTCGATCTCTTCCGCTCGAGCCATCGCCCTCAAACCTTCGCGGGTTGTTGTCGCTTCTAATCGCAAGTCTGGAATTAGAATTCCGCGCATCTGCCAGAAAACAAACCGCGAACCCAAAGCCTAATCGCAAATATTCTGCGACTTCTTATTCCAGCGCACCAAGAGTTCATCCCGCTCCGATTCCCTGCTCGGCTGTCGGCTCTCCGGATGCGTGCGTTCTAATAGGAACATTGGGTATTTCAGAAAATGAGTTAAGTTATACAAAAGAAAGAAGAAAGCAAAATTCTAATAGGGACAAAATCGCGTTTTCAGGAAATTCCACCAGCCACGTTTTTTCTCCACAAAGATCCGGTGTGGCGCATCGACATCTGATGGTTCGCATCACCGACCCATTATCCTTAGCGCCCAACCTCGCTATAATAGGCTTTCCTACGCGAGGACATTTATGAGCCGGCAGCAAGCAGTCATCGAATCGGCCGCCCCTACTGAAACCCAGGCGCGCATCTGGGACGCCTTCCGCCGCTGGGGCTACCTTCAAGCGAATCTCGATCCACTGGGCGATTTGCAACCCGTCAATCTTCCCGAACTCGCCGTCACGGGCACTGACGCCGAAGCCGCGCGCAAAATCTATTGCGGCACCGTCGGCGTCGAGTTCATGCACATCCCCGATCCTGAGCGCCGCCGCTGGATCGAAGAGCGCATGGAATCGGCAGCAGCGTCAACACCGTCAGCGGATCAGAAAGCAATTCTCGATCGTCTCGTCCGCGCCGAAATTTTCGAGCAGGTTCTTCAGACGCGCTATCTCGGCACGAAGCGCTATTCACTCGAAGGTGAAGCGGCGCTTCTTCCGCTTCTCGATGCGATCCTTAATGCCGCATCGGAGCATGACGCGCAGCAAGCTCTCCTGGCGATGAGCCACCGCGGCCGGCTCAACGTGATGGTGCACATCGTTGGTCGTCCGGCCGCAGAAGTTTTCGCGAAATTCGAAGATGTGGATCCGCGCAGCGTCCTCGGCGGCGGCGACGTAAAATACCACATCGGCGCAACCGGCGAATTTCACGCCGCCAACGGCCGCAACATTGGAATGCACCTGGCCTCAAATCCCAGCCACCTCGAAGCGGTGGATCCGGTCGCCAACGGTCGCGCGCGCGCGAAGCAGACGCGCATCGGCGAAGGCGGCGCGCAGGCCATCGTTCCGGTCATCATGCATGGCGACGCAGCGTTCGCTGGGCAGGGAATCTGGGCCGAAACGCTCAATATGGCCGGCGTCGAAGGCTACAACGTGGGTGGCTCCCTCCACATCATCGTAAATAATCTGATCGGTTTCACCACCGTGCCGCGCGAATCGCATTCGTCGCGCTTCTCCTCCGACCTGAGCAAGCGCCTGCCGATTCCGGTTTTTCACGTGAACGCGGAAGATCCGGAAGCAGTCGCGCGCGTCGGCCGCATCGCTCTCGACTATCGCTATGCATTTGGCTCGCCCGTCGTCATAGATCTGATCGGTTACCGCAAACACGGTCACAGCGAAGTGGACGATCCCACTATTACTCAGCCACTGCGCTACAAGAAAATTCAGGCGCATCAGCCTCTCTGGCAAATTTACGCGCAAAAAATCGGCGTCGATGCCGAACCAATAGTCGAAAAAGTGCGCCAGGAGCTCGACGCCGCGCAGAAAGAAGCAGAAGAACTCGAAAAAAATCCCCCGATGCGCAAATTGCCCGCCTACTGGAATGCCTATTGCGGCGGTCGATGCAACCCTGCGCTCGAAGTGGACACAGGAGTGCCCGCAGCGGAATTAACCGCCACCGGCGAAGCGCTGGCAAGCTATCCGGATGGATTTCACATCCATCCGAAAGTAAAGAAGCTGTTCGAACAGCGCCTGGAAATGGCGCGCGGCAAGCGCCCGCTCGATTTCGGCATGGCCGAGGCGTTGGCCTTCGGAACATTACTGAAGCAGGGAACTCCGGTCCGCCTTAGCGGACAGGACAGCAAGCGCGGCACTTTCAACCAGCGCCACGCGGCACTGATCGACATCGAAAACGAAAAAGAATTTATTCCGCTCCAGCACCTCGCGCCCAATCAGGCGTTTTTCGAAGCCTACAATTCAACTCTCTCGGAAGCCTCGGTACTCGGCTTCGAATACGGCTTCAGCCGCGACTATCCTGAAGCGCTCGTTTTGTGGGAAGCGCAGTTTGGCGATTTCGCCAACGGCGCGCAGATCATCATCGATCAGTTCATCGCGGCGGGTGAAGACAAATGGAATCTGCTCTCAGGTGTGGTGCTGTTGCTGCCCCACGGCTATGAAGGACAAGGCCCGGAACATTCCAGCGCCCGCATCGAAAGATTTCTGCAGCTGGCCGCCCGCGATAATATTCAAATCTGCCAGCCCTCCACAGCCGCTCAATATTTTCATCTGCTTCGCCGCCAGGCGATGCGCTCGTGGCGCAAGCCGCTCGTCGTCTTCACGCCCAAGAGCATGCTGCGCACGCCGGCTTCTTCATCCACGCTGGCTGAACTTTCCGCCGCGCGCTTCCGTCCTGTGATTCCCGACAAGGGAAATGGCACCGCGACGCGCGTCCTGCTATGCACGGGAAAAATCGGCCACGAACTCGAAGTGGAAAGAAAACGCCGGAAGGATGACTCGACTGCGATCGTTTTTGTGGAGCAGCTCTACCCGTTCCCCGAAACCGAGCTAGCCGCTGAAATGGACCGTCACGCCAACGCCCGCGAATTCGTCTGGGTGCAGGAAGAGCCCGCCAACATGGGCGCGCTCGCCTTCATGCTGCCGCGCCTCGAACGGCTCGCGCGCGGCCGCTCCGTGCGCTCCGTAAAACGATCCGCAAGCGCGAGTCCCGCCACCGGCTCGCACAAAGCGCACGAGATGGAGCAAAAAACTCTTCTCACCGTCGCGTTCGCAAACCCCACGAGCAAATAAAAAATGTCAGGCGAAGCGATATCCTGTGCCCGCGAAATTGCACTCGCGGATGAAGCGAAATCTCATTTCCGCGAGATGATGAAGCTCTGCGGCCCGGGCGTCGGCCGCAATTCATTCGACGAAAAACCTGCACTCCGGAACATGCGCTCATACTCGGACATCGGATAGGAATCGCCCGCGCGCGTTCCCGCCAGCATGATCAAGCTGAAGCCCGCCGCGGTCGAGGGCGTCACGCGATCCTCGTTTGGAACGAATTCCACCGTCACCACGCGGCCATTCGGCGCCAGCGCCCCATGAATCTTCCGCAGCAGCTTTTCGATCGTGGGCGCATCGAAATGATGCACGAAGCCGGTGAGCAGCACCAGATCGTACCCGCTTCCGAAATCCACTTCAAACGCATTCCCCGGAATCGTGTGATAGCGCGAATCGACCTTTGCGGCCCGCGCATTTTCCTTGGCCACTTCCAGCACAGCCGGCCAATCGACCGCGAATATTTCCGCGTTCGGATTGTGCCGCGCGATCGCCACGCCGTACACACCGTGCCCCGCCGCGATATCGAGCACCTTCCATTTCTCGCCCGCGTCCGCGTTGACGACCTTCGCCACTCCCTCGGCCACCGGCCTTTGCATCGGCGCCATCGAACGGGCGAACTCGATCCAGATCGGATTGTTCACCTCCGTGGTGCCTCGGTCGTCCTCAAGTGAGCCGCCCTTGCGCACAATAGCCGTCAAGTCCCGGAAGCGGTCGAACATTTCGGGCGTGGTGAGAAATCCTGCAATCGAGCCAATGTAGGCGGGCGAGCGGCGATCGAGGAATGTCGCTGCATCGGGTGCGAGCGAATATTTCTGATCATGCTTGGTCAAAAAGCCCAGGATCGTAAGGTAGTCGCAGAGCGTTCGCATGCCGCGCTCGGACGCGTTGCAACGCTTGGCGAGCGCGGCGGAAGTGTTGGCGCCTTCGCCGATAGCACTGAAGACGTCGAGTTCGATTCCCGTTTTCAAGGCCGCAGTCTTCTGATGCGCGTTGAGAGTGTCAAAAATCCTCTCCGGATTCGGTTGTGAATGCTCAGCGGGCGTTGCCATAGTTCCTCCCATTGTCTATGCCGCGTAGTTTGACGAATTCCTTTTCAAGCGCCATTCTCTCGCGATGGCGCGCCAAAGCGCAAATGCGAACCTCGCGGTCTCAGCCAGCCAAGGTAGCAGCATCGCGCGCGAATCGCACAGTCGACAAGTTAAGCGCGTCCGATGAGCCAAAGCGAGTGGCTGGTTACGCTTCGTTGACTTGCTCTTAGGGCCGCCATAAGATGGCGCTCAGCCGGTTTTTCGCTCCGGCGCACTCCTCCCATGAAAGCGCCCCTACCCGAAAACGAAGCGGCGCGTCTGGAATCGCTTCACCGCTACGCAATTCTCGACACGCTGCCGGAGCAGGAGTTCGACGACCTCTCGCGGCTGGCCGCATTAATCTGCGGCACGCCCATCGCGCTGGTAAGCCTCGTTGACGCGAATCGCCAATGGTTCAAGGCGAAAGTAGGAATCGAAAAATCGGAGACGCCGCGGGAAATCGCCTTTTGCGCGCACGCGATCCGTGATTCGGGCGTGATGGTGGTGCGCGACGCGCTGGCCGACGAGCGTTTCCGTTCGAATCCGCTCGTCACCGGCGATCCAAACGTCCGATTTTATGCCGGCGCTCCGTTGCGCACGCCCGAGGGGCACGCGCTCGGCACTCTTTGCGTAATTGATCGAGTGCCGCGTGAGCTTTCGGCCGAGCAACTCGAAGCGTTGCGCGCGCTCAGCCGGCTGGTGGTGAACGAGCTGGAACTGCGGCGCAGCGTCGGCGATCTTTCCAAGGCGGTTCGCGAGCGCCGGCTGGTGGAAGGAGAACTCGACCAACTCTTCAATCTTTCATCCGATCTTTTTTGCATCGCTGGCTTCGACGGATATTTCAAACGGCTCAACCCGTCCTGGGAACAGACCCTGGGAATTTCCCGGGAAGAGCTCCTTTCGCGGCCATATGTCGAGTTCATTCACCCTGACGATCGCGCGATCACGCGCAAGGAAGCGCAGAAAATCGTGGACGGCGCGGTGACATTTTCATTCGAGAACCGCTTCCGATGCGGGGATGGTACGTATATCTGGCTGCTCTGGAACGCGACTCCGAACAGCGATCAAGGCCTGATTTTCGCGGTGGCGCGGGACATCACGCTCCGCAAACGCGCGGAGCGACGGCTGGCAGTGGGATACACGCTGACGCGCGTTTTGGCTGAAGCAGAAAACCTGGGCGCGGCGTCCCCTCTGATTTTGCGGGCAATCGGCGAAGGCCTGGGCTGGGAGCTAGGCGCTTTCTGGCGATTGGACGAAATCGCGAATGTCCTGCGCTGCGTGGATCTCTGGCATGCTCCGGGGCAGGAGTTTCCCGCCTTCGAAAAAGCCACGCGCGAACTCACGTTGCACCGCGGCGCAAGCCTGCCGGGGCTCGTTTGGGCGGCAGGCCAATCCAAATGGGTAACGGATGTGCCCGAGCGGGAAAACTTTCCTCGAATCAAAGTCGCCCGGGAAGAAGGATTGTGTTCGGGGTTTGGTTTCCCGATACGAATCGACGACCGCGTGGTCGGTGTAATCGAATTCGTCAGCCGCGAGATCCGGACGCACGAACCTCAGTTGCTGGAAATGTTCGATTCGATCGGCAGCCAGATCGGGCAATTCATGGAGCGGCGTCGCGCGGAGAGCGAGTTGAAGCTGTACGCCGATTACCTGGAAGCGGCGCGGCTGGCGCAGGAGGCGGATGCGCGGCGGCTGGCGCTGCTGGTGCACGAGCTGGAAATTGCAAAGGCGCGAGCGGAAGAGGCCACGCGCTCGAAGAGCGAATTCCTGGCAAATATGAGCCACGAAATCCGCACGCCGATGAACGCCGTAATCGGGATGACGGAGCTGGCGCTCGACACCAGGCTCACGCCGCAGCAACGCGAATACCTTGTCACCGTGAAGAATTCTGCTGGTTCGCTTCTGAACCTGATCAACGACATCCTGGATTTCTCGAAGGCGGAAGCGAAGAAGCTGCAACTCGATCGCGTGGATTTCGGGCTGCGGGACATGCTGGAGGACACCCTGCGCGCGCTGGCAGTGCACGCACAGCAGAAAGGGCTGGAGTTGGCCTGTCACGTGACGCCGGAAGTCCCCGACGCGCTAGTGGGAGATGCGGAACGGCTTCGGCGCATCGTGGTGAACCTGGTGGGCAACGCGATCAAATTCACAGAAAGCGGCGAGGTGGTTTTGAACGCAAGCCTGGAATCCAGAAAGAAGCAGGGCGTGGTGGTGCATTTTTCCGTGACCGATACAGGCATCGGAATCCCGCAAGAAAAACAGAAGGCGATCTTCGAGGCCTTCGCGCAGGGTGATGCGTCCACCACTCGAAAATACGGCGGCACTGGGCTCGGACTTTCGATTTCGTCGCAACTCTCGGAGTTGATGGGAGGCCGCATCTGGCTGGAGAGCGAACCGGGGCGAGGCAGCACTTTTCATTTCACGGTAAGTCTGGGATTGCAAACTTCTGGGGCTGGCGAACAAGCGCCCGTGCCCGTGAAGTTGCTCGATCTTCCCGTGCTAGTGGTGGACGACAACTCTACGAGCCGGAAGATTCTCGAAGAGATGCTCAGCAACTGGAAGATGAAGCCGGTGGGAGTGAAGAACGGCTCCGCGGCGCTGGAAGCGTTGAAGCGCGCGCAGAAAAAAGGCGAGCCGTTTCGGCTTGTGCTGGCCGACGGGCACATGCCGGGCATGGATGGATTCGATCTCTCTGTGAGCGTGCAGAAAGACGCTCAACTGCGCGGGGTGACGATTATCCTTCTGACGTTCGCCGGCCACCGTGAAGATCAGGCCCGAGCGAAAAGCGCAGGCGCGGCGGCGGCCGTGACGAAACCGGTGAAGCAATCGGAATTGTGGGACGCGATCGTGACGGCCCTGCACGTTCCGGGGCGCCAGAAGTCGAGGCCGTCGGCAGCGCGAAGCGCGGCGCGGGGCGCGCACCGGAGGTTGCGGGTGCTGGTGGCGGAGGACAATCCCGTTAATCAGGAACTGGTGTTGCATCTATTGGAACGCAGGGGGCATTCGGCAATCGTCGCGGAGAATGGAAAACGAGCGCTGGCGGCACTGGAAAAACACAAATTCGATCTGGTGGTGATGGACATTCAGATGCCGGAGATGGGAGGCATCGAAGCGACGGAAGAGATTCGAAGGAAAGAGAAGAGCAACGGCGGACACATCCCGATTTTCGCAATGACGGCGCACGCCATGCCAGGCGACCGGGAGAGATGCCTGGCAGCCGGAATGGATGGATACATTCCCAAACCGATCGATCCGAAATTGTTTACGCAAATCATTGAAACGGGCTCATCACCGACTTCAAAGATGGCCGCTGAAGAAGAAAGAAACCCATCCGATAAGAGTAAAACAGGCAGAGCGGCGGATGCGGATAAGTTGCTTGCTCGTTTTGATGGAAATCGAAAACTGCTGGGATCGCTGATTCGGACGTTTCAACACGACTGTCCCAAGATGATGACGAAAATCCGCGGGGCACTCTCGGCACGCGATCCGCGGGCCCTGGCGGAGGCCGCTCACGCGTTGAAAGGGTCGGTGGGAAACTTCGGGCCCTCGAGCGCCTTCGAAACGGCGAGAGAGATTGAAAAAACGGGGCGAGAGGGTAAACTCGACGGCGCCTGGGAACTCTACGCCACCCTGGAGGACGACCTTGCGCGGCTCTTGCCGGCACTGCAATCCGCCGGCAGCCCGAAGGGTGCGAAGGCCCAGTCCAGGACCAAACCCAGCAGGCCCGGACGAGAGCGCCTGCACCATGGATCGCGGAGGAAATGATGACGCGCATTCTTGTCGCTGATGACGACCGCACAACCCGACTACTGCTCACCGAAATTCTGCGCGACGGAAAGTATACGGTGGTGGCGGTTCCCGACGGCGCGGCCGCGCTAAAGAAATTAAAAGAGGATAAGTTCGACCTGGCGCTGCTGGACGTATGGATGCCCAAGAAAAACGGCCTGGAAGTTCTGTCGGCGCTGAAGAAGAGCAGCAAGAAGCCAAAAGTAATTGTGATGACCTCGGACGACACGCCGGAAACGCTTTTGAGCGCTATCCGCGAGGAAGCGTATCAGTACGTGGCCAAGCCGATTGAGCCGAAATCGCTGCTGGTGCTGGTGCGCGAGACGCTGGCGAAAACATCGAAGACTCTACCGATCGAAGTGATTTCCGCGCGGCCCACCTGGGTGGAACTTTCCGTTCCCTGTTCGCTCGAAGCCGCGGAACGTATTGAAGCGTTCATGGCGCACATGAAAGCGGGATTGTCCGAGGAGGTGCAACGCTCGGTGGGCCAGGCGTTTCACGAGTTACTGCTCAACGCCGTGGAATGGGGCGGAAAGCTCGACCCCAGCCGCAAAGTGCGCATTTCTTATCTGCGAGGCAACCGCATGGTGCTGTATCGGATTGCCGATCCGGGGCCCGGATTCAAATTTGCGGAGCTCGAACACGCGGCCATCACGCATCGCGCCGACGAACCCACGAAACACGACGAAGTACGCCAGCAGAAAGGCTTGCGTCCCGGTGGATTCGGATTATTGCTGGCGAAGGCCAATGTAGACGATCTGCTGTACAACGAAGCGCAGAATGAAGTTGTGTTCGTGAAGTATCTCGATGACGACGGTTCGGGTGCGGCCAAGCAGGAAGCTGCGAGCTAGAGCCGCCGCTGGAAATTACAGGCGATCCCGATTGACGATCTATCGTGCGGCGTATACGATGGCTGCGGTTTCACAGGGAGGAGATGAATGGCAAAGAGGAATAAATTGTTGAACGATGCTGCGCAAAGAATCGGAACCGCGATGGGTAAGGCCAACCGCACCGCGCACAAAGTGAAGAAGGCGGGTGTGATGGCGAAAAAGGAACTCGAGGACATCTCGAAGCAGGTGGAAGCGCTCAAGAAGCAGTTGCAGAAGACGACGAAGCGCCTGCGCAAAGCCCTCGCCTAGCCTTCCAGATTTTGCGGCCCGAAGGGGCGGGTTGCTCAGCTTGCCTTGCGCGATTTCTTCTGACGTTCGCCTGCGCCGGTTTTGGGCACGGCGCGCAATAACGCTTTTCTTACCGGCTCCGCCGACAGGCTTTTCTTCAGCGCCGACATCAAATCCGGGACATGTTCGCGTTTGGCGCGCGGCATCACCGTCAATTTCTTTCCGTGCGCTTTCGCTTCGATCAGTTTTTCGAGTTCCTGCTGATAGGTGTCTGAATACTGATCGGGATTGAAGGATTCCGCGAGCGTTTCAATCAGCTGCATGGCCAGTTTGGATTCCGCCGGCTTCAACTCCGCCTGATTCAGCTTGGCATTTTCCGCGATCGAGCGGATTTCGTTTTTGTAGAACATGGTGTGCAGCGTGAAACCATTGTCACGGGCGCGGATGATGACGATATTTTCGCGTCCGTGCATCGTGACCTTTGCAACTCCGGAATAGCCGGTCTTGCGCATCGCGTCGAGCAGCAAGTTGTAAGCCCTCACGCCGCCTTCGCCCGGCTCTGCGTAGTAGGAGCTGTCGAAATAAACCGGGTCAATCTCCTCGGCTTTCACGAAACTCAGAATTTCCATAGTCTGGGCGGATTCGGGCTCGATCTCGTCGAGCTCCTGCTTCGTGAACATCAAATACTGATCTTTCTCGTATTCGTAGCCCTTTTCGATTTCGGAGCGGTCAACGAATTTTTCACAGGTCGGGCAATAAGTGGGCTGTTTGATGCGCGTATGGCACACGGAATGGAGCTGATTGAAACTGATCCGTTCCGACCGAGCAGCCGGCGTCAGTTGTATTGGGATGGAGACCATCCCGAACGTGAGAAACCCTTTCCAGGTTGCGGCCATTGTGTCCCCCCTCCGGCGGAAAGGAGGCAATCATACACTCGGACGCCTTCCGGCTTGCATCGAATGCTTGCAGTATAACGATGCGGTTAAGAGCGAAGAGAAAGCGAAAATGGCGTGGTTGAATTTCGAAATGAATCAGGCACGCGACGACGAGACGCAACCGTTTTAGTCCATCACCAACCCATTTGGGCCATCCGCCTAAGAATAATCGCGCTGTAATTATTCATGCGCTCGGGCCGTCGCTTCAGGGGAGCGGGCAGAATTGCAGCGAGACGCGCCGCTTGTTGCCGGCCGATGTTCAGGGCTGAGGTTTCGTCGTAGTAGCGACACGCCGGCTCCGCACCATAAATGCCCGGGCCCCATTCGACCACGTTGAGGTATATCTCCAGAATGCGCTTCTTGCCGAGAAACAATTCGGCCACCGGCACCAGCGTAGCCTCCGCGCCTTTGCGGAGGAAAGAGCGACCCGTTCCGAAGAAAATGTTTTTTACGAGTTGCTGCGTAATTGTGGAAGCACCGCGAGTGCGATCGCCTTCCAAATCCTCTTCGGCAGCGACTTGAATCTCGTGCCAATCGAATCCATGGTGCTGGTAGAAGTGCGCGTCCTCTGCGGCGATTACAGCGTGCTGAAGATCGCGCGAGATTTGGCTGAGCGGAATAAATTTGTAGCGTTTGCGATACGGCGTGGGGTGAAACCAGGCCTGCAAGCGGCGCTGGATGTGCACTGCGGTTGTCGGCGGGTCAATCCACCGGGCGGCCACCAGGATCAACGCGGCCAGCGACCATAGAAGCACCACGCCGATGACGAGCCATCGCATAAAGGTCCGGAGGAAGCTGCTCCCAAGCACAGCCTTGATGTGTGTTTTCAGCATTGCAGTCGCATTTCCGAATACTAGCCTGAGCTTGCTTATCATCATCGCAGCGTAATAATTCCCTGGGGCTAGTACTCCCAAATCATCCTCCGTCGCACGCCCCTAGGAGGCATAACCCTTTCTTCCACAGCCACTTTGAGCTACCGGCTCTGGCTTGGCAAGATGGGTGCTTTCCCTTATCCCAGATCTTCTTTGAAGGCGAGAAAATCGAGCCAGCAGCCACAAGGTGAGCTATGAGCGGGACACGAAGTTCGAACCGGACCGAAACGCGTGAGAGATTCTCGAACTCGATTCATGACCCAGCCGCGTATGAGAAGCGGATCAAGACACGCCTGCAAATAACCGCGAAATTCATCGAAGGCTTGAATACTTCCACCGTGAACCTGTTGCTGGCAGAAAAGCCCTTCGCGCGGGAGGCATTGCAGGAGCTGGTGGTGAAAGAAGCGGGGCTTCGCTGGATCGCTCGTGTGGCGACTCTTTCGCGTGGGGACGTGCGGGCTCGCCTGTGGGCCGACGTCGACCAGGCGCTCGATGATCTGGAATTGATCATTGACCTGGTGGGGCGCGCGGATTTCGAGTGGCCTGTGAACGAAGTTCTCCAGTTCAGTGACGAGCTGGCCTACATCACCTAGCACTCGGCATAGCCGGCGCCGATTGCTGATTCGAGCACAAGTTTTTTTCCGGAAAGCGACGCGACCATCCAATTCGCCCCATTTCGCACTCTAATGGAATGACAGAAATCATTACCCGAATAAATTCGGTTTAGAAAGAAGAGGCATGCGGCTCACAGCAATGTTCATGCGTATCATTTCGGCGCTATCAAAGTCGTTGGGCCTCGCCGTCCTTCTCGCTTGCCTGGTTTCCTCTCGCGCTTACGGCGACGTCGGCGTGATTCTCAACGAAACGCTCAACGAGAGCGTTGCGCGCGTCACAGGCTCGGGCCACACCGCTGTCTACTTCTCGCGAATCTGCCCCGATTCTCCCATCAAGCTCCGCCTCTGCCGGCCGGGGGAAAATGGCTCAGTGATGAGCAATTACATCAATCTGGGCGAAGACGAGCGCTACGAATGGAACATCGCGCCATTCAACCTCTACGTGTATGGCGTTGAAGAGCCCGCGGACCGGCCACTCTTTGGAACCGACAAAATCAAGGCGGTGCTCGAAGAGCGTTACCGCAATCAAGCATTGGCGCGCTACTGCACCGTGAAGGGCTGCCTGAAAGGCGACAAAGCGGAATGGCGCGAAATGGTTGGCGCCAACATGATCCGCAGCATGTACATTTTCGTCGTCGAGACTACGATTCAGCAGGATGAAGACCTGATCGCGAAATTCAACGCGCTGCCCAATGAAAATCACTTCAACGGCATGACGCGCAATTGCGCCGACTTTACAAAAAACGTGATCGACACCTATTTCCCGCACTCCGCGCATCGCGACGTGATCAACGACTTCGGAATGACCAGCCCCAAGGCCGTCGCGCGCACCTTCTCGCACTACGCTCAGGATCATCCCGAATCAAACTTCCGCGTGCTGCATTTCTCGCAACTGCCTGGCACGACCAAACGGAGCACGGAACCGCGGAGCGGCACTGAGCAGCTGTTCCGCTCGAAAAAGCTCCTGATTCCGATGGTGATTTTTGCCGACCACGAATTGCCTGTTGTGGCCGCCGCGTACCTGATCACCGGGCGCTTCAATCCCGAGCGCGAATTCGAGGAGCACGCCACCGTCGAACCCGTGCAGCTGAATAATTCCACGCCTTTGCCAAAAACCGATGGCGCCAACAATACCTTGGCCGCGGTGGCTCCCATCGAAATTCGAGAACGTGAAGAAGTGGTCGGTGCTCCAGGCGAATGGAAAAAATATCGCAAATCTTTCGATACGATGGTGAATCAGGCGGTTCAAGACGAAATGATTCCCGACCGCGCCTACGTCGGCGGCATTTTCAAGCGCCTCGATGGTTCCGGGCGCACCCTAGCCGATGCCGACGGCGGCCTCTGGCTCGAAATCTCCAGCGCGAATGGCGCCTCAAAAGTCGGGCTGAGCCGCAACAATATTTTTGCCCCAGGTTCTGATCCCCACCTTGCGTTCGAGCTGCTGCTCGCGCGCGTCGATGCGATTCTGAAAAGTCCCAAACATAGCCGCGAGACGATGATCGAGTTCAAGGAAGACTGGGCTCTTCTTGAGTACGCTCGCCTGCGCATCGCTTCAAGCGGGCCTTTGGCGGATTCGTCGTCATCGCAGGGCACAGCAGCCGCGGCGGCCTCGACCGGCCAAAAATAATTTTAGCGCGAGATTTCAGCCCGAGCCAATCAGCATGCAGCCTCGTTTTTCTCGGCCCTCTGATGCTGCTATGATGTGCACGGAATCAATGCACTCGATGCGACCATTCGTATCGGCATTTTTCGGCCTGGTTTTCCTTTTATTCGCCTTAGCGCACTCTCCTCGAATCGTATCTGCCGGCCATCCCCCCGCGCACAATTCATCTCCACCGATTGTCATTGGCTTCGTTGGCGGCTTCATCAGCCACACGAATGCCGTCCACGGCGGCGTCCAGCTCGCCGAGCGCCTTCGCAAGGAATACCCGGCACAGGTTCACATCGAAGTTTTTGAAAACCATCACGGAGAACAAGCCCACCAGGAAATCCTGCGCCTTCTTGACGCGAATCACGACGGCAAACTCTCGCCCGAAGAAAAGCAAAGCGCCCGCATTATTATCTACGGCCACAGCTGGGGCGGCTCCGAAACGGTCGCTCTCGCTCGCGAGTTGCAATCCGACGGCATTCCAGTCCTCCTCACCATTCAAGTCGACAGCGTCTCGAAAATCGGTGAAGACGATTCGCTCATCCCCGCCAACGTCGAACAAGCCGCCAATTTTTATCAATTGGACGGCTACCTCCATGGCCGCCCGGAAATCCGCGCCGCCGATCCGGCCCGCACCAAAATTCTCGGGAATATCCGCTTCGACTATTCCTCGAATCCCATCCAGTGCAACGGCTACTCCTGGTTCGCCCGCGCCTTCGAAAAGCCGCACATCGAAATCGAATGCGATCCCAACGTAATCAATCGCGTGGAATCCCTGATTCGCTCGAACCTTCCCGCCGCCGAATCGTCAAGCACGTCAACCGCAGCTGCTCAATAAACACCCTCGCCTCGCTCTGCGAAGAATTGTTGAAGAAACTCCCCGTCGCGCCAGAGCTTTCCGATACAATCGCCGCCGGCCGCGCAACGCAATCGCCCGCGCCACAGCAGCTCAGCTCACGTCGCATCGCGCGGAGGAGTACCCTTGAGCTTTTCCCAGCGCCTGAAAGAAATTCGCGAAGGCTTCGAGCCCGCCTTCTGGGTCGCGAATTTCACGGAAATCTTTGAGCGCGTCGCCTACTACGGCACTACCGCCGTTCTCGCGATTTACCTCAACGAACAACTTCACTTCTCGAGCGAACTCACCGGCTGGCTCGTCGGCACCTTCGGCCTCATCGTCTGGTTTCTGCCCATCCTCGGCGGCACTCTTGCCGACCGCTTCGGCTTCCGCCGCGCCCTGATGTTCGCCTACCTCATCATGGCTGTTGGATATTTTCTGCTCGGTTCGCTCGCCGCGCCGTGGATGCAGCCGCTGCGCCACGCGCTCACCGACAAATGGCTCGTGTTTATTATCCTGATGATTCCCGCACTGGGCCCGGGCGTCGTGAAGCCATGTGTCGCCGGGACCACCGCGCGCGCATCAAAAGAAAACGTCCGCTCCATCGGTTATTCCATTTACTACACGCTCGTCAATATCGGCGGTGCAATCGGTCCGTTCATGGCATTTCTTGTGCGCAAACAGATGGGCTGGGGCGTTGAGAATGTTTTTCGAGTGGGATCGCTCAGCGTATTCCTGATGTTCTGGGTCACGCTCTTCTTCTATCGCGAGCCGCGCAAGCCCGGCGACGAGCAAGTCCCCAGCGTGCTGGCGGCGATCAAGAATATGTTCGTGGTTCTTGCCAATCTGCGTTTCGTCACTTTCCTGATAATTTTCTCCGGCTTCTTCGTGATTTTCTGGCAGCAATACATCTCCATGCCCCTCTTCATCCGCCACTACGTGAATCGCAACGCAGATGTCGACTTGTTGCTCACCGTGGACCCCGCCGTGGTGATCTGTTTCCAAATCGCAGTCACCTTTCTCACTCGCAAGCTGCCCGCCTTCACCGCCATGACTCTCGGCTTCCTCATCACCAGCATCGGCTGGATGCTCCCCGCGCTGCATCCCACGGTGCCGGTGTTCGTCGCCGCGCTCATTTTCGTCGCGCTCGGCGAAATCACCCAGGTCTCGCGCTACTACGAATACATCTCGCGCCTCGCTCCTCCCGGCCAGCAAGGCCTCTACATGGGCTACGCATTCCTGCCCATCGCCATTGGCTATTTCATCGCCGGCCCTCTCGGCGGCTACCTCGTCCAGCATTTCGGCGCAACGCCGGCTCCCCAGCGCATGTGGTGGATAATTTTCGGCGTCGGCATTCTTTCCACCCTGCTCATGATCCTCTACGACCGCATCGTGAAACCCTCGACAACAGTCATCGCGGCCGCCTCCCCCGGGGTTTGATCCTTCGATTTTTTGGTGGAACGGAACTGCCATCCGTTCGCGATTAGACTTGATCGCGGACGCTTGTTTTCTGTGGTTTACGCGAAATTCTAATCGCGCGTTCTCGATTAGAATTTCGGCGGCTCCGTCGGCCGTTGGCGGCCGCATAGCCGCAAGTGTGCCGGACGGCGGCGAGCCGCCGAGTGAGCTTGCTCGGGTTTTGCTCCAGACGCGAAGTGCGGGAGTAATTCCAAGTACAAATCTGAAGGTAGTAGAAGTATTCGGATCAATAGAGAACCTATCGCCTTCAAAACGCATACGCGAGTATTCGTGCACTCTGAGGGTGCCGAGATGCTGCCTCACCTATAACAGCGCGCATTACGCTGCTGAAATACCATCGGATGAGGATAATTATCGTAGATTCCGCTACACCGAGAGGAATCACAGCGTGATCATTCATCAGGGAGACCGCTTTCAGATCATTTCTATCAATATAACTGTCGGGCATCTGTCTCCCGGCGACCAACGAAGATGCATGAGTATGGACGTTATCGCGGACGCCGTGGCGGACGGTGAAGTATTGCAGACGCGAAAAACAGTCGCAGAGTTGATGACTTAGGGGTTCGTGTTCGAAGCTTTGAGCAGGGCCACCCAACGAACCCACAGATGAATGATGAACGCATGACGGTGCCCGCAACACGCCGCCTGACCCTCTCCGATCGCACACAGAGTGCGCACGGTCTCGTGCGCGTGCTAGCTGTCGGGATTAATGCGTACGACAAAGTGTCTGGCTGGCTCCTCCATTATCTTTGGAACCGTGTTGCCCTCGTTCCAGTTTTTGTGTTTCTTGCTCAATGGTAGGTTCGTTTAAGCACGAGCACGGAAGGGTAGTTCAGCGCGCCGCTAGAGTGCTTATCGATGAGATAGTTCTTCGGCAACCTTGATTACACTTGCGATAGGCTCGCGATGTTCTTCGATGTCTTTCATGCTTAATCGCAAAACGATGCTACTCCGGCCACGAGTGCTGGCGTCTATACCCGCCTTCTCAAGTTGATCAATGATTTCGGGGCGATTGTCCGCGCCCACCTTGAGTTGCAGGTGGCAATGAGCCTTGCGAGGATGTAGCCAGCAAAAATTGTATCCACTGGTCCCCAGCGCAATATGATGTTTGTTGAAGGTGAGTCTCGGTTCACCGCTGGTGGTTGGAGTCAAGCCCTTTATGGCATCGACCACTGCCAAGGACTCTGGGCTAGATTTTCTCTCCCAAAATGAACGATCAACCGGCTCCGATGCTTCCTCGTCCTCCGGCTCAACCGACTCGGATACGTCCAAAACGCGCGTGAATTGAAGAACAATCTCATCACCCAGCCGAAAGGCGCTCAGTTGGATGGCGATAATTGGCACGGCGCGATTAAGAAGCCTTATTACATTGAAGAACCGAGAGGTGATTTCCTCGGCGACGATCACGGCACGATGAACCAGGTCGGGATACCGCTGTCTCTCGATGTCCCAGTATTCAATTGTCCGAATTATGTGACTCGCGTCGGTTTCACCTAACATTACTTCGATTTCATACATCGTCTCGCCAACCGAATCCGTCATCAAAAAATCGATGCGACCACCAGTATGTTGTGATTTCTCTCTCCTAAAGAGGCTAAGTTCGCCTAAATTGAGCAAAGAAGTGTCGTGTGCAATCTGGTTCTGCAGCCATGCCTCGTCAAGTCCCATTGCCCGAAGCCGCTCCGGATTTGCCTTCCTTAGTTTCAATGTCGGATTCGGCATCCAAATCCTCCAGGGAGTCTTGCAACCTGGTAACCTAACACGCAATTTAAGCGACGCGAGCGCATAAGGTCGGCAGCGCCCAGGTTAGCTCGGATATCCTTCGCGACCGTGCGGAGTCTGGGGGGACGTGAGGAAGTCCGAGGTGAGGCGCACGTTGGTTTATTTGTTCGGTGGGGGCGGTGGTGGCGGCCAATGTTTTGGCGGATCTTTGGACGCTCGCTTGCCCAGGCCTTTTCGCAGCTTGGGCTCAGGCAGCTTGACACTATTCGACATTATGGAATCTCCGTATGCGCTCTATCTGGCTCCTCGTTCGGCGGCGTTTATGGCTGTTTCACCGGCGGGCGCGGCCAAGCTTTAATGGGATCCTTCAGTCGCTTGATCTGCTGCTTTGTCAACTTCCCCGTATCCTTAAGCGTCATTTCAGCCTCCTTGTTCGTCAATCTTATTCGTCAATTCCTGGGTAGACCCCTAGACTGCAAAACATCATCCTGACAACGAGCAAGCAAGGTCCGATCATCTGGGTCACTTACTTGCAACTCAGACAACTCAATCTCCTTTTTGTTGAGTTGGGCCAGCATTTCTTTCAATGAATCCGGCGTTAGAGAGTCGAGTTGAGCCCAAAGTTGGTCATAGCCCAAGCGGAGCTGCGCCGACTTGCTGGCCGCTTTGTCCATCTGTGCAGCTCGCCCGGAGTAGTTCAGGATTGGGAGAACGATGGCCGTAATAGCCGAAAGACCTGAGAGGGCCTTCCAGGCAATGGGGTAGGCCGTCCAAACAACCCAACCTGCGACGGTACCTGAGGAAGTGATTGCCAGGAAGATTTTGATCCATTTTTCGCGCTCGGTATACCGGTAAGCAAGTTTGCTCCAGTAGCAGACGTTCATTTGCGCTGTGAGCATCGAAGCCCAAATGAGATCTCTCATGGCGTTCCGATGAACGCATATTATCACAGCTTATAGATATGCAAGTGTCTAACTTTTTAGAAAAGGCCACTTTGAAAAACCGAAGGCTCAGTATATTCGAACGCGCTTTGTGGCGTCAGACTGCGTTGGATCGGGGGGCGGGGAATTTTGCTGGGTGGCGACGCAGGGGGTGGCTTCGGGGTAGAGCCAGAAGTCGGGGTATGGCGCCGGCTCGGCCTTGTCGACGTTAACGAGCATCGACTCGGTGTAGTGCGGGGCGGCGTAGAAAGCGAAGTGCTCCGCGCATACGTAGTAGTCAAGGAACCTCGGCTTATCGCAGTCTTTCGCAGCGCACGTGTTCACGTCTTTCATGTTGGCCTCCTTGGTTCGGGCTGTGATCCCGCGTCGTTTTTCAGCGTCGTTTTCAGGGTCCTTTTTTCAAGGTTGCCGGCGTTGCAACACCGCGCCGCCTGATTTTCTCGCCAGGGAAAGCGCGAGACGAAGGGAGCCGGCTGCCGGTCTGCGACCAGTGCTCCGGCGAGTGCCTCGGTTAGTTCTTCACGGCTTTGTGACCCACAGCAATGGGCTGGAAAACGGGGACGAAATTCGGAAGGATTACCTTCACGCAGGAACGGGCGCCGAGATAGAGCAGTCGAGCGAGGCCCGTTCCAACGATTGCGGAAAACAAAATTACGACAATGGAAGCAGCTGATGCAGCGAGAATCAGCAAAGACGCGATGACCATCAGGGCTTCCAATTCCATTGAGCTGAAGGAAGGAAGTGCCATCGCCGTTACACCGAACGCTTCGAAAGAAAGTGGACTAGAACTAACCAGAGGTTGAAAAGGGCCATGGGCGAAGCTCCTTTGTAGGGCGGGTGATTGCGATGATAAGCGGGCGGCGTGCGACGCGGAATCGGAGCGACGTCGGATTCGGCGAAGGGGAACTTTGTAAGGAAAAAGCTGATTTTGCGGAGGGAACGCTTGTGGCGAAAATGGAGCGAAGGGCGCGATGAGGTTGAGGCGGATGGCTGCTGGCTCGCGCGGCAGCCTGGCGCGTGGGCAAAGCGCGCGAAGGCGTTGGAGCGCGTGTCGGGCTGGCGGGCGTGTCTCTCAGCAAGCTAGCGTGTCCGCTGCGCCTCGGCGTCAGCCAGGCTTGACCGTGGAGCGATCGAGCATAAATCGCGCAAGTGATACATTTCGCGGGGCTTCGCACAGAGGCGGGTTGCTCGATCATCGTGGCACTCGGCCTGCAACCGTTCACGGTGGGCGAGGTGGGCGGTCCCAAATTGGCATGTTTACCCAAAGGGTGCGCGGCGGGCGGCGCGGTGGATTTTTGCTGGGTGCCGCGCGGCGGGGCGTGGCATTCTAAAAGACCCGAAGGCCGAAGAGAGATCCCTCGGCTGCGCTCGGGGTGACAAGCTCAGAAGATCAAGGCAAAAGAGCCGGCGAGACGACGGCGGTACGAAAAGCGAAATGACGAAATCCATTCATGTCGGCGGGCGTCCTGTGTGGGCGGAAATTTCGCTCAAGGCGATCCTGCGGAATCTTGAAATTATTCGGGAGCATGTGAATCCCGGGCGTGAGTTTGCTGAAGCGCGTGGCGGCAGAGAGTGGGAGAGCGCAGGCAAGAGTGCCCGCGCCACTGAAGGCGGAAATCAAAAGAGCTGGCAGGATGCCGGCGCTACAAGGGACGAACGGCAAAAGCGGCGGATGATTTTGGCTGTGGTGAAGTCGAACGCGTATGGGCTTGGGGCGGTACCGATTTCTAAGGCGTTGCAGAAGGCTGGGACGGAATGGTTTGGGGTGACTTGCGCGAATGAAGGGATTGAGCTGCGCGAGTCGGGGATTCGCAAACGGATTCTGGTGCTCACCGGATTCTGGCCGGGCGAGGAGAAGCGGCTGCTGGAAAATTATCTGACGCCGACTGTGACACGCGTGGATGACTTGCGGCATCTTGAGCGCGCGGCGAAAAGTTTTCTCGGAAAATCGGCGCGCGGAAAATCATCTCGCGGGACCTCTTCTTACGGCAATCTATTTGCCGCTAAACCGTCGCGCGTGCGATTCCATCTGAAAATTAATACGGGGATGAACCGGCTGGGAATTTCGCCGTCGGAAGTGGAGGCGTTCGCGAGGGCGCTGGCGGAATGTCCGCACCTGGAACTCGAGGGGACATTCACGCATTTCGCTTCGGCGGAAGATTTTATTGGCGGGCAGACGGTGACGCAGGAAGAATTGTTTCGGTCGTGCCTTGACCGGCTGCGGGCGCTGGGCGTCGAGCCGGGGATTGTGCACCTTGCGAATAGCGGGGCGATTTGCGCGCGGCCGGAGACGTGGGCGGACATGGTGCGGCCGGGCGCGATTCTTTATGGTTATCATCAGCGCTTCGATCCACCGGAAAAGCGGAACGAGGTGATGGCGGAGATGCCGCTCGAGCCTTCGCTTTCGTTGCGCGCGCGGATTATTTCGCTGCGTGCCGTGCCGCCGGGAGAAGCGGTGGGATACTCGGCGCGGTTCATCACCGAGCGGCCGTCGAAAATCGCGGTGATCAATGCGGGATACGCAGACGGCGTAGTACGCGCGCGAACGAATCGCGGTTGCGCGCTGGTGCGCGAGCGGCGCGTGCCGCTGGTGGGCACGATTTCGATGGATTTGACGACGCTGGACGTGACCGATGTGCCGGGCGTGGCGCTCGGCGATGTGGTAACGATTTACGGCAAAGATGGAAAATCGGCGATCGAAGTTTCCGACGTCGCGCCGGAGATTGGCACGGTTACGTCGGATCTGCTGTGCGCGCTCGGGCGGCGCGTCCCCAAATATTACGTTTGAGTTGCGGTGCGCGACATTGCCGGAAAGGCCCAGGGCTGAAGCCCATCGTATTTTGCAGCGTGTTTCGCTGGACTGAAGTCCAGCTCCCCCTGCTAAAGCAGGGGGCTCCCACCCTGACCGCGTCGACAAACTTCAGAAGCAAGAGAGATCCCTCCGCTTCGGTCGGGATGACAGATGCTGAAGCGAGAGGCTGTTACTTTGAACGGCTCACGACGCGGTGTGACCGCGGGTTACCTCTGGTGAAAGCTGCGTAGTTCCCTTCGTTGACTCGCGCGCGAGTGGCGGTGCTATACTACGGCCTCATAAGATTAATTCCGGGCCACTTTCCTTCCGGCGCGCCTTGCACTTTTCATAGAGCCGGGCTGCAAGAAAATGTGAATCGGATAGCGAGGTTTCATACGTACCGATTCGTTTTCATACTTTCATAAGGTGCCATGATGCAACGGACTCCTAACGGACCCAGCCGGCCGCAAAACAACACCACAAATTCTGAGATTACAGCGCACAAATCGAACGCAGCGGCTCGCGCGCAGCAGCACGACCAGGTGGGAACATTCTGGGACATGCTGGCCATTCGCGCGGTGTTTACGGCAATTTGCGTGGCGGCGGGATTTCATTTCCGGCCGTTCAGCGTGTCGAGGGAAGCGGGCGCGGCGACGGGATTTTTCTTTGCGCTGGCGGTGATTCTGTTTGAAGTGCGGTTGCGGCGCGCGAGCATGCGGCGGTTGATTGGCGCGGCGACGGGCTCGATTCTGGGAATCCTCGGCGCGTATTTCACGACGCTGGTGCTGTCGCATACTTCGATGCCGGAGAGCACACGGTCGTTTTTCAGCCTGGCGATTTTTCTGGTGATGGCCTACATCGGGTTGATTCTGGGCGCGAACAAAGGCGACATGCTCAACCTGCAGGCGCTGGGCGGGCTTTTTGGCAGCGAGCGCAGCATGAAGCATTCGGTGAAGCTGCTGGATACGAGCGTGATTATTGACGGGCGCGTGGCGGATATTGCCGACGCGCAATTTCTGGACGGGACGATTATTATTCCGCAGTTCGTGTTGCGCGAGCTGCAACTGGTGGCGGATTCGGCTGACCCATTGAAGCGGCAGCGGGGGCGGCGCGGGCTCGAAGTGCTGCAGCGGGTGCAGAAAATGTCACATCTCGAAGTGCAGATTGCGGAGGACGATTTCCCGAGCATCGCGGAAGTGGATTTGAAACTGATCGAGCTGGCGAAGCGTTATGACGCGAAAATCGTGACGAATGATTTCAACCTGAACAAAGTAGCGACGCTGCAGGGCATCGAGATTATGAACGTGAACCAGCTGGCCAATGCGCTGAAGCCGGTGGTGCTGCCGGGCGAGTCGATGCGGGTTTTTATTTTGCGCGAGGGCAAGGAATACAATCAGGGCGTAGCGTATCTGGATGATGGGACGATGGTGGTGGTGGATGGCGCGCGCAAGATGATCAACAAGACGATCGATATCACGGTGACGTCTGTGCATCAGACCACGGCGGGCAAAATGATTTTCGGGCGGTACGACGAGCGCGGCGAGCAGGTGACGCGCGTAGCGATGGCGGGGCAGGGACAAGCGGGGCAGTTGCAAGGTGAATCGCAGCCTGGGCCGCGGGCGGTGGAGAGTTCAGGTGGCGGGGAACGTCCGCCGCGGCCGCTGTATCCGGAATCGAATCGGTCGTAGTGCGAGCGCGTCGTCGTTTTGCGTGCACGCCTCAAGCAATTCAAAGGCTCGCGGGAAATGCACCGCGAAAGGAACGCGCTGCGCGCGGTTTTTTTACCCAGGCCTTCCGGCCTGGGCTAACTTCTGTCGCGCCTCCGGCGCTTACGTTATCTGCACCGCTTCCTGCCCGAATGAATTTCCCACAAGCCTTCACGCTCAAAGACTGTTGAACTATCTCGCCTGTTGGGGATTGCTTGCGATAGACTGTTAGCCCTTTGATGAGCCGGATTGCCGCTATCGTGCCTGCTGCAGGACTTGGCACCCGCATGGGGGCTGAGACGCCGAAGCAGTTCCTTGAATTGGATGGAATACCGCTGATTCTTTTTACGCTGAGGCGTCTTGCGGCCTCTGCTGCGATTACCGAATTTTTTATTTCCACGCGCGCGGAGGATATCGTTTCGCTGCAGGATACTGTGGCGAAGGCGGGACTTGGCCGACCGGCGCGCGTGGTGCACGGGGGCGATACGAGGCAGCAGTCGGTGGCGAATGCGCTGGCGCAGGTGGATCCGACGACGGAGATCGTGCTGGTGCACGATGCGGTGCGGCCGTTCGTCACATTGGAGCAGATTGAGCGCGTGATTACGGAAGCGCGGACGCGGGGAGCGGCAATTCTCGGCATTCCGGCGATTGATACGGTGAAGGAAGTGAAGCGGGCGAGCTTGCCGCAGGATGTGGCGTTGATTACTTCGACGATTCCCCGCGAACGAATCGTGCTGGCGCAGACGCCGCAGGCTTTCCAGTATGAATTGATCCGCGATGCATTTCGCGCCGGGCAGAAAGACGGCGTGACGGCGTCGGATGAGTCCGGACTTGTAGAACGCTTCGGGCATGATGTTTATGTGGTGCAAGGCTCGGAGCGCAATTTGAAGATTACGCGACCGGCGGATATGGATCTGGCACGATTTTATCTCGCGCAGGAGCGGGCTGGGAAATGACGCGTTCGGGGATCGGATACGATTTGCACCGGCTGGCCGCGGGGCGGAAATTGATGATTGGCGGCATCGACGTGCCTTTCGACAAAGGCTCGGTGGGGCATTCTGACGGGGATGTGTTGTGCCATGCGCTTTGCGATGCGCTTTTGGGCGCGGCTGGGCTTGGCGATATTGGCACGCATTTCCCGGATACGGATGCGAAGTGGAAGGGGGCGGCGAGTTTGGTGTTTCTCGAGCACACGCGGAAGCTGCTTGATGAACGCGGGTTGAGAATCAGTCATTTGGATGCGGTGGTGATTTGCGAGCGGCCGAAGTTGGGGCCGCATTTTCCGGCGATGCGTGCTGCGATTGCAAAGGCGCTAGGAATTGCCGGGGAGCAGATTAATTTGAAGGCGAAGACGAATGAGGGGACGGGGGAGATTGGGCGGGGCGAGGCGATTGCGGCGCACACGATTGCGACGCTTGAGGGGTAAAGAAAGAAAGAAAAGTCAAAAGAGCCGGCGGGGCGCCCGTTCGGCTTCCCTCAGGACAAGCCGGCGTTACGGAATGGCAGCTTTGCCATCAATACAGTGCTTGGTCTTCTTGGATTTTGCTTTTCGCGCGGCCTACGACTGAAATACTTTTCGTCCTGGACTCACAAACATCATGAACTGGTTGACTGGATTTCATGCGGTGGAAGAGGCGCTGGCGGCGGGGAGCGCGATGGATCGCATTGTGATCGCGCGCGGGCGGCATGGGGAGAGGCTTGAGGCGATTGTGCGGTTGGCGAAATCGCGGAATGTGCCGGTGCGATTTGAGGAGCGGCAGCAGATTGACCGGTTGACGGGGACGCGGGAGCACCAGGGAATTGCTGCGCTGGCGGCTGCGAAGCCGGCTGTGGAGCTGGAGGATTTGCTGCGCGCGAAGAATGCGCAGGGATTGCTGGTGATTCTGGATGGCATTGAGGATCCGCATAATTTGGGGGCGATTGTACGTACGTCGTTGGCTGCAGGGGCGAATGGCGTTGTGATTCCGGAGCGGCGAGCGACGGGTCTTACGGACACTGTGGAGCGTGCGGCTGCTGGCGCGCTGGCGCATCTTCCTGTGGCGCGGGTGAAGAACCTCGTGCGGGCGATGGAGGAGATGAAGGAAGCTGGGTACTGGCTGGTGGGACTTGATGAGCGCGCGGAGAAGAATTACACCGAGGTGGATTTCAAGGGAGCGGTTGGGATTGTGTTGGGCGGTGAGGGCGAAGGGTTGCATGAGTTGACGCGGAAGCGATGCGATTTTCTGGTTTCGATTCCGACGACTGGGCCGGTGCGGTCGTTGAATGTGTCGGTGGCGGCGGGGGTGGTTTTGTTTGAGGCGGTGCGGCAGCGGGGCGGCGGATTGGAAAAGGGAGAATAGAAAAGGGAAAACGGGGACGGTGTTTGAACGATTGTGATTGGTCTGCGGGTCTGAGGTGGTGACCGAAGCAAGTCAAAAGAGCCGGCGGGACGCCGGCGTTACGGAATGGCAGGGTTGCCATCGAGATAATGGTTGGTCTGCTTGGGTCTTGCATTTTGGGCGCATCGAATCAAAGGTCAATAACGCAGGCCCCGCGAAAACAAGCGGGACGCAAAGAGCGCGCCGGAGACCGGCGGTACGAAAGACATGGCTTCGATTTTGGTTGATCGCAGGTATTGACGCCGGTGACGATCGCGGCGAAGCTGCCAAGGCCGGTGTCGCACCTACGGCGCTTTCGTATCACCTTTGCTTGTGTTCCCAGTCCTTTCGGACTGGGCTAACTTCTGCCGCGCCTACGGCGCTGGGTTACTTGTCGTATTTGAGCTGAGTTACTTGTCGCACTTTGAGCTGAGTTACTTATCGTACTTTAGCAGGGAGAAGACGTCTGTGGCGGGGAGCTTGGCGCGGCCGTTTAGGAAATTTAGTTCGACGGCGAAGGCGGCGCCGGCGATTTCACCACCGAGTTGGCGAATCAGCTTGATCGCGGCGGCGGCGGTGCCTCCGGTGGCGAGGAGATCGTCGCAGAGAAGGACGTGCTGGCCGGGTTTTATGGCGTCGGCGTGGATTTCGAGCGAATCGCTGCCGTATTCGAGTTGGTAGGTGACGGACATTGTTTTCGCGGGGAGTTTTTTGGGTTTGCGAATGGGGACGAAACCGGCGTTGAGGCGATAGGCGAGAGCAGGCGCGAAGATGAAGCCGCGGGCTTCGATTCCGGCGACGACGTCGACTTTGTGGCCGTTGTAGTGTTCGCAGAGGCGATCGACGAGCGTATGAAATCCGCGCGGATCCTGGAGCAGGGTGGTGAGGTCGTAGAAAAGAATGCCGGGTTTGGGGTAATCGGGAATTTCACGGATCAGTTTTTTGAGATCGAACATCGCGTCTTTGAGGTCGTTCATTAAGTCCTCAGTCTCGGCATTGATTCCTCAGGTTCGGTTCAGGTATCGCGCTCGACTGAAAATCTGGCCGAAAATTTCGGATCGACGGGCGCTTCTTCCTCAGTTACGCCGGCAACCGATGAGCCGTTGGGGCCGCGTTCTAGTTGCGTGTGTAACGATGCGAGCACCGAAGCGGGGCCGATCGCGTAGACTTCCACGCGGCCGTCGCGGAGATTTTTCACGTAGCCCGCGATACCGAGCCGCTGCGCCAACTGCCGCGCGAAATAGCGGTATCCGACTCCCTGAACCATTCCACTGACGAAATAGCGCCTGGCAACCTGCGTCTCGTGCATGGCCGAACGACTCGCGAACTGCAAACGCGGGATTTTAGCAGAGGTGCGGGCGAGCGCGTCACGGAATTGAGAGGTGGGCGCTACGTGAGTGCGGGATTTTACGCTGGGTCCTTCGGGCGTAATTTTGCGCCAGTTGGGAAGTTTTCAAATTGAAGGCTCGCGGGAAAGACACCGCGAAAGGTAGGACGCTCCGCGCTGTCTTTGTACCCAGCGCTTCCGCGCTGGGCTAAATTATGTCGCGCCTACGGCGCTTACGGAACCTAGACCGATACTTGGGAGACGTTGTTGGATGGGTCTGGCGTTTGATCGATGCTTGGCAGGACGGCGCGGTGTCCGGTTGAGAGGCGCTCCTTCGAAACGGGGAGTTGCGTGACGTAGACGCGGGCGGCTCTTAGAGCCGCCCCTACTGCGATTAACGAAACCGACGGTAAACGAAACCGAATTCGCCACGCGTGCGCGCTTTGGAGCTTGGGGGAAACGTGGCAGAATTGGCGGAGTGTCCGCGCGGGCCACTCCTGGACCCTCGATGCGTTTGCGGCAGATGAGTCGAACTAGACGGAGAGGCCTGCCGGTGGCGCTTGCCATCGCGTGTGCTGCAGCGTTTAGCGGCGCCGCTCCACGGCATCCTTCAGCGTCAATTCCATCGCAAGCTCAATCGGCCACGTCGCAAGCGGAAACGGCGGGAGCGCCGGCGGCGGGCGGCCTGGAAATTGTGGAAAATAACGGTTATCCCGAGCTTCGGGTGGACGGCAAGCCGTTTTTCATTCATTCGGCGGCATTTTTCTACTATCGAATTCCGGTGGATCAATGGGCGCACCTGCTGCAGGTGTACCGGTCGTACGGAATCAACACGATCGATCTTTACATTCCGTGGAACTGGCACGAGCCGAAGGAAGGCGAGATTGATTTCGACGGGCACACGAATCCACGCCGCAATCTTCGCGCGCTGCTGGCGCTGATCGAAAGCGCGCATTTGCGGTTGATCGCGCGGCCCGGCCCGGAAATTCTGAACGAATGGAAGTATGGCGGCTATCCCGGCTGGTTGCTCGAACGGCCTGAGTACAAGATGGATCCGATTGACTGGATCGAGGGCCGCTATGCGCCGCTTGATAATTTGAACGCGAGTGACGCGGAAGCGGCAGCGGAAGGCTGGCTCGCCAATCCGACGCACATGGAAAAGTCGCGGGAATGGCTGACGGCGGTGGCAAAGGAACTCGCGAAGTACAGCGCGCGGAGGATCGTACATTTCGAGAAGGATGAGAAATCAGCGGGGCCGCGAGACGTTAGCGGGCCGCTGCTTTTCGTGCAACTGGGTGACGATTTTGCGATTGGCAGATCGAATCGAGTAGGGCCGAATTTCTGGCGCTATGTGGAATCGCTGCGCGGGGCGGTGCGGGCCGGCGGAGTGACGGTCCCGGTGTTCATCAATCCGACCGACATGCGTGTTTCGGCCGCGGGTTCGAATCGTGATGGGACGATCGGGGTTATGGGTCAATGGTATCTGGAGAGGCGTCCGGAAAATTCCGGTGGCCTGAGACGTTTTACGGCCAGCGACGCAGCCGAGGTGGAATTCTTCACTGAAGAGCTGAAAACGCAGCCCGCATTCCCGCCGGTGATGATCGAGTATCAAGCTGGGTGGTATACGCCGGGCGATGATGACGGGCCGATGGCGAGCCCGCCGGAGAATACGCTGCTGAGCTCGCGGCTGTTGATCGCGAACGGAATTCACGGAATCAATTATTTTCCGCTGCAGGATACGTACTCGCCTGCGGGTTATTCGGTGCCTTGGGCAAATCGTTCGTATCGCTGGGATGCGGCGCTTGCGCCAGATGGCGAGCAGCAGCCGAGGATGCACGCCGTGATTCGCAATATGGAAATCCTCGAGCGATGGGGACCGCAACTCGCGGCTTCGCACAAGCGCGCGGACTTCGGAATTATTTATCCGCTGGGCGCCTATCCGCAGGAGCTGCTGGGGGGCGCGGATGTTGCGGCGGTGTCAACGACAGTGATGCGCATCGAGCGGCTGGGTGCCACCGCGATGCTTTCGAGCGAGCTGCTCGACGCGGAATATCAGCCTGTGGGGCAGCTCTTGCGAAACGTCGTCACGTTGTTGCCGGTATTCGATCCGGGCAAGCCACAATTTCAGATTTCCGAGAAAGCGCAGGGCGCGATCGTGGAATACGTGCGGCGCGGCGGAACGCTTGTGGTGTTTCCGCAGAGGCCGCGGGGGAGCGTGATTGATGCTTTGTGGAAGGACGCGCCTGGAGACGAGACGAACAATGAGACCAATTTGAAATCCGGGATTCGCTCGCGCTGGAAATTCGGCGAGGGCGAGGTGATTTTGTCGACGAAAGATTTTTACTCCTGGATCGCGCTGGAGCGCGCGCTGCCGGAAATTCGCGGCGAGCGGGAGGCGGATTGGGCGGCTGGAGTGCTACGCGAATTTCTTCAAGCGGCGGGCGTGCGGCCCAGCGTGGAAAGCAGCGTGACGCCCTCACAACCGAGCGATCTGCTGATCGATGAGATCGTTTCAAACGAGGGGACGGATGAATTGGGGGAGCGCAAGAGTGGCCGGGGTTTTGTGAGCGTGACAAATTTGAGCGCGAGCGACACGGCGGAGGAGTCGTTTCAAATTCTTTCGACGGCGGCATCGGCTCGCGGCACGGGCGCAGCTTATATTCCACTTCACGTGACAGTACCCCCACGGGAATCATTGCTGCTGCCACTCGAAGAGCCGGTGTGTTTCGCGGATCCGGGAAATGCGCCGTGTGGCGATTCGGTTACGACGGGCAGCGCGGAATTTCTTGACGCGCGGCGGGAGGGGAAGACGCTTGATCTGCTGCTCTACGCTCCCACACGCGCGGAGATTCGAATGAAGTTACCGCAAAAACCCCTTCGCATTTCGCTGGATGACAACCATATCGAGGGGGAGTGGGACCCGGACGGCCATGAATTGCGCGTAAAGATCCTGCGGGGGATGGCGCCGCAATTCATTCGCGTTTTGTCGCTTGAGCTGGCAAGGAAGCCGAACGTCGAGGACCGGGAAAAGCCCGTTAGACCCTTGCTTGGCGAGATTGACTACTTTGTTGCGAACGCAGTGCGATTGCCCACAGGAGCGGACACGGGGATGCGGACTTATCCGCCGCTTGTGATTGCAGGGAAGAATCGTACTTTCGTGGTGGTAATGCAGGCAGATCAGCAGAGCGGCGTTCCGAATTTGTCGCTGGACTTTTCCGTGAGTGGGGCGTTACGCGGGAGCGGTGTGCTTCGGCTTTTACCGCGGGGCGTGTCCGTGGAGAAGGTAGCGCTGAAGCCTGCTCAAAATGAACTGATGGCGTTGCCGCCGTCCACGGACGGGTTGTTGCATGGCGCGGTGGAAATAAAAATGGGGCACGAGCGGCGGACATTGCCTGTGGCGTTCTTGCAGCCGAGGGAAGAGGGCGCATATCGCTACCGTTACGATTTCGATCGCGACGGAGCTGACGAATGGGTGATGGAGAATTCGAATTTGCGTCTGATTGTTTCGCCGGAGTCAGGAGGAAGAGCGCTGGCGCTAGTGGACAAGACGTCGGGGCAGAATTTGTCGACGAGCGTGGGGTTGTTTCGGGATGGCTTTTCATCTGCTGCTGGCGCGAATCCGCCTGGAGGGGATGAAGGGCGCGCGCGCGGGCGTTATGGGCTTTTTAACCGCCCATATGCTGCCGAGTGGCTGGGCGAACAGAAGGATCCGATTTTGAAACTTCATTACGACGCGCCTGATGTTGTGCCAGGAGGGGCGAGCATCGCGAAAGCGATTCATTTCGAGGGACCGAACGAGGTGCGCGTGGAATACAGCGTCGCTTTGAAAGGTGCCGCCGCTGGGACCGGCGGGATGGAGAATCGAGCGCAGACGTTTGTGGTGGTCAATTCGTTTCCCGCGATAGCGCGGCCGGGGCGCGAGCCGAAGTTTTGTTGGCCAGTGGAACGTGCCTCCGCGGAAGGTGCCGCCGGCGATAGAGAGCGGGGGGCGAAGGGTGGCTGGAATTGCGAGGATTTCAAGCCGGGTGGCGAACAGATTGAGTTGCCGGCGGGGACGAAGCGCGTCGAGGTGCGTGCGACGGGGCGCGCGGCGACGACTTTGGAATGGGATTGTGCGGCGGAATGCGCGCGAATGACCATCGAGCCGAAGCATTTTTCGGGGTTATTTCGGTTGGAATTTCCGAAACTAACGCCTGGTGCTGAGCCAGAGCACTACACGATTCATATTCGAACAAGCGAAAAAGAGTAAAGGCAACGCGGACAGGCACGGCGTGAACTTGGACAGCGCGAAATGCATCTAAGAAGCATGGAAACATCAATGCTGCGTTATTCCCTGCTTGCGGCGATCTCGGCTCTTTTGTCTTGCGCGGCGCCTTGTGTGCGAGCGCAGGACCCCGGGCCGATGGCGCCTCCGCCGAAATTTGATGTGAAGCGAATTCCAGCGCAGCCGCATCCGGGACCGCCGCCGATACCGGAACCCGAAATCATCCGGAAATTCGCGGCGAATGAAGACGTGATGAAGAAAGAGTACGACGCGTATAACTTTGCGCGAACGATCCGCATTGAGGAGCTCACCGATCCAGGCGGGAAGTTTGTCGTGTCCGGCATGGTGTACACCAAAGCCGATGGAGAAAGGACCTTGCGTATCGAGAAGGAACCGGAAACCAATTTGAAGCAGACGGACTTCACGCTCGAGGATGTGAGGATCATCGCGCAGCTTCCGCTTTTCATTTTGACGACCGAGGAAATACCGAATTACACGTTCACGTACGCGGGGCAGGACAAGCTCGATCAGCTGAATACTTACGTCTTCCAGGTAAAGCCGAAACAATTGAGCCGCAAGCGCCGCTTTTTTGAAGGCGCGGTGTGGGTGGACGACCGCGACCTGACGATCGTGAAGAGCTATGGGAAATTCATCAGCGAGCTTGCGGGGAATGGAACGAAGCTGCCGTTCACGATGTTCGAGACTTTCCGCGAAAACTTCCAGGATAAATACTGGCTGCCGACTTACACACGTTCTGACGATTTCATCGAGAACGACAAATCGGGCGAGATGCATATCCGAATGGTGATTCGCGATACGGATTTCAAGCTAAGTGGGCCGGGCGCACCGCCGCCTGCGACCGGGAACGCGAATGAAGGGCCCGGCGGAGGAACCTCGCAAGATCCGCAAAAACCTTCGTCACCTTAGAGCGGCTCACATTTCATGCGCAACGGGGGGGAAGAGATGATCGAGCGGCAATCAGCCGGCGGATTCTTCGAGCCTCTGTAAATATTTCGGTAGTTCGCGAATTGAGTTGAGGATGGCATCGGGACGAGCCGCGCGAACCCGTTCGGCGGTGGGAAATGGGCCGAGCACACCGATCGGCCGAACGCCTGCGCGCCGCGACATTTCGATGTCCTCGGCGGTGTCACCCACATAGATGCATTCTTCCGGCGCCAGGCCAATCCGCTCGAGCGCCAGATTCAAAGGAGCGGGGTGCGGTTTTCTCTTAGGGGCATCCTCACAGCAGACGCACGTAGCAAAATAGTTGGCGAGCGCGAATTCCCGCAGCTGCTTTTGTACCCTGGGCCGATTTCCGCTGGTAACGACTCCCAAGACGAATTCTCGCTTGAGTGCGCGGATAATTTGTCTTGCACCGGGCATCAGCCGAGGCTTTTCTCGCTTGTAGGCGAGAGTCCAGATGCGGTCGGCTTCATCCCATTTAGAACGCGGGAGACGCGCGGCGCGATAGACGCGATACCAGTTGGGTGAATAATGGCGGGCAAGATCGCTGAGGTTCCACTTTATGCCCAAGGCTTCGAACATTGCGAGGTAGGCGCGCGAGTCCGCGCCGTAGGAGTTAACGATGGTGCCGTCCCAGTCAAATAGAACGGCGCGAGCAGAAAAGCGCCTTCGTTTCACCAGGGAATCGTAGCAGAGATTTGCGGCTATGCGGTGCGATAGCGAGTTGGAACGACGTCGTCGCGACGAATCGCGAAGTCGTCAAAACTTGCCGCGTAGCCGTGCCAGCCGGGCATGTCCGAATCCTCGGCTCGCACGATATGAGCGGCGGTGCACATCTGGACGGAGCCCTGGCCGAGCGGGCGTTCGACAAGCGCTACTTCGAGCTCGATCGCGGTGCCGGCTTCGAGCAAACAAGGCGCAAGGAAGTATACGCCGCTCGAACTTATATTCCGCGTCACGAGGACAACGGGAATCGGCTCGATCTTTCCGCCAACGCGAGTGAGACGAAGCGGCAGCGAGAGATACGCGCGAGGATTGCCGCGCCGTTCCCGAGCCACGCCAATCGCGTGCGTCGGAATGCGAGCGAAGCGTTGCGGTCCAGGTTTGTCAGAAAAAGCAGTAACCGTGGTGGTGCGGACTTCAGATTCACGCAGCGGCGACACGAACGACAAGTTACTACGTTCCGGAGCAGCCCCCATAGCGTCTCCTCAGCCCTGTCCTGAATTGAAACCTAAAACACCCCAACTTGGTTCGACAAATATGCTCGCAGCCTGAGGGCGGGTCAACTCGGTACAGGCCGAAAGTGCTGTATCGTGTAACATCGCATGACCCCGGGTCAAGTCCTTTCTGATGTTGGTCTTGGGGCCTTACGAAATGGGGCTAAGGTCTGGGGAGACCGCAAGAACTTCGGCCGAAAACAGGTTTTCTTCTGCGCGATCTTTAAAAACAAGCCCGGAGGAAAGCGGCAAGCTTTGAGCGCAAGAAACGGATAGTAGCTTGGCCCCGGAGTGCGCTAATTTCGGGGCGTAGGAAGAAGTAGCGGACGAGAAACTATGACACCGAGCATGCTTCGAGCAGGAACGGAAAAACGGTACGAGCCAGTGGCCGCGAGGTGGCGCGCGGTTCAGTCACGCGATCGAGGGGCGGACGGCTTATTTGTTTACGCGGTGCGATCTACGGGAGTTTATTGCCGTCCGTCGTGCGCTTCGAGGAAACCACAAGCGAATCAGGTGGTGTTTTTCCCTTTGCCAGAAGCAGCGGAGCAGCAAGGTTTCCGCGAATGCAAACGATGCAAACCGCGAACCGTCAATCTGCGCGATCCGAGAACGAAGGCAGTGGCGCAAGCCTGCAGAGAGATTGATTCACGGATACGCGACGGAAACGAGGCGCCAGTGACGCTCTCCGCTTTGAGCGCGCCGCTGGGAATGAGCTCGCATCAACTGGAGCGCGCGTTTCGCAGCGTGATGGGAATCACGCCGCGGCAGTATGCCGACGCGCAACGAATGCGGCGGCTAAAATCTCAATTGAGAAAAGGAGACGACGTGACAACGGCACTGTATGACGCAGGTTTTGGATCGAGCAGCCGGCTGTATGAACGGGCACCATCGCAACTGGGTATGACTCCCGCCACTTACCGGCAAGGCGGCGCGGGAATGCGCGTGAACTATACGATTGTGGACTCGCCGATGGGACGATTGCTGGTGGGAGCAACGGATCGAGGCATCAGCGCGGTTTACCTTGGAGAATCCGATGCGCGGCTGGAAGGAGCGTTAAAGAAGGAATATCCACGGGCGGAGATACGGCGCGATCGCAACGGGCTTGAGGGTTGGGTGAGCAAGATCCTGGAGCACTTGCGCGGCCGGGAACCGAACCTTGATTTGCCGACCGATGTGCAGGCGACAGCGTTTCAGCGGCGGGTGTGGGAGGAGCTTCGGCGAATCCCGTATGGAACCACGCGCACCTATAGCCAAGTGGCACGAGCGATTGGACAGCCGGCGGCGGTGCGTGCGGTGGCGCGGGCGTGCGCGACGAATCCGGTGTCGGTGGTGGTGCCGTGCCATCGCGTGGTGCGTGGGGATGGCAAGCTTGCCGGTTATCGTTGGGGAGTGGAGAGGAAGCAGGCGCTGCTGGAGCACGAATCTGCGGGTGCGCGAGCGAAACAAACGAAGACGGCGCGAGCCTGAGTCATTCGCGAATCGTTTAGCGGGCGTGCTGCTCGACAAGTTCAAAGACGCCGGCTTGAGGCCAGCGGTACAAATTTCCATTGCAAGTGGGTCGACCGATTACAAGGGACACTTGCGCTTTGAGCGGGTTGCGGCATATCTTCTGGGGCTTCGGTTCGCACATTTGAGGGAAGCGACCGTCCGGGGAGATTGTCATGACCGAAATCGAAACACGCAAGCTGCTATTACAGCTGGCTCAGATGCTGCGCGCCCATTTTGAGTATCTGCATACGCTGCACGATTCGACGATTGCGTTGTTTGATGTGCTGCGGAAGAAGAATCCGGAGATTGAGACGCTTTATCGGCAGCATCCGCTTGTGAGATCGCAGCATCCGTCCGGGCAGAATGCCGAGGAAATGCTTCGTAGTATTGATGGGCTGATCGAATTGCTAAAGTAGCCGCTTGGATTCGCTGCAGGAAGTTATGCGCCATCTTCTTCGATGGGATGGCCGTGCTGGCTGCAAATTCGGGCACGGCCCACCTGTGGCGGGTCTTCGACATGCCGTGCCCCCACTGAAACCGCCCAAGTCCCGCTAAGCCTCGAAATCGAAGTCGCCGTCGACGGCCGGCTGAGTTCTTTCTAATTTGCAGCTTTGCGCTTCTTTACGGCGTTATCCGGGCGGGCGGTGTGGCTGTGATCGGAATCGCCATCGAATCCATGGCGAACCATCGAAACAAATGCCGCGGCAGAGCGCGGAAGCGTGCGGTCCCGGCGGTAGATGAGGCCGAGTTCGCGCCAGAGATCGACGTCAGTTATTTCGATCAGCTTTACTTTACCGGCACGGACTTCGTCGCGCGCAAAGCTTGCGCTGATCAGCGACACGCCGAGGCCGGCAGCCACAAATCGTTTGATCATGCCGACGCTGGGAAGTTCCATAGGAATGCGGAGCTGCGCGCGGTATGGCCGGAAGAGCTTGTCGAGCAATTGCCGCGTGAAGCCGGTCTTGGGAATGATCAGCGGCTGGTCTGCGATTTCCGCCGGGGTGACGGTCTTGTGTTTTGCCAATGGGTTGCTGGGGCTCACCATCAGCATCAGGCGATCGCGAAAAATCGGATGTGTTCTCAGGCTCGGCGATTTTACGGGAAGAGTGACGATGCCGACGTCCACAGCGCCATCCTCAACCTTCTCGATTACCTTTCGGCTGAAATTGCGATAAACGCTAATCTGCACGGATGGAAACCGGCTATGGAATTCGGCGAAGACATCGGGCAAAACGTAGAGGCAGGTTGCTTCGTTGGCACCGACCGCGAGCGTGCCGCGTGGGGCGCTCGATTGGTCAGCCACAGCGCGCAATGAATCATTCTTCAGTGTGATTAACCGGCCGGCATAACCGAGCAAGACCTCTCCCGCGGCGGTGAGCTTCATTGATTTCCCGACGCGGTCGAACAGTTTTTGGCCGTATTCCTCTTCGAGTTGACGAATCTGAGCGCTGACGGCCGGTTGCGAGCGAAACAATTTTTGCCCGGCGCGCGAGAAGCTGCCCTGCTTCGCGATTTCGAGAAACGTGGTGAGATAGTCGAGGTCCATTGTGGATGCGGTGAATTATAGCAAACAGGCTGTCTTACACCTCGATACGGCCACCACTGAATCAGCCCAGGGGGTTCTAGGCTGCGCCGCCGGCGGAACGGATGCTCTGCGCGGAGAGGAATTCAAGCACCAGCTTATGTGCGGCGTCGGGCTGATCGGTGGAATAAATGTGGCTCGCATGAGGGAGCATTACGATTTTTGATCCTGAGATTCGCTGGGCAATCAGCTTTCCGTTTTCCGCGGGCACAAGCTGATCGGTTTCGCCATGCAGCACGAGTGTGGGAGCCGCGATCTGCGCGATGCGGCTGTACGCTTCCCACATCATGATGCCTTGCAACTGAGCCATGTAGCCATCGAAGGTTGCGACCCACTGCAGGCGAATTTTCAGGTCTTCATCGATTCGTGATGGCGGCGTCCCTTTGTCATATATATAAGGATTGATGGCGCGCGCAGCCTCTTCTGGCGACATGCCCTGGCGCGTAAGGACTTCGATGACCTCTGGCGCGGCGCGTTTCGCTTCCGGGCCTCCGGCAGCGGTGCAGCCCAAGATTAGCGATTTCACGCGCGTCGGGTATTGCAGCGCAAATTCCTGCGCGATCATTCCTCCCATCGATACACCGTAGAGGTGCGCGCTCTCGACTCCAGCTGCGTCGAGCACGGCGGCGGCATCGGAAGCCATCGTCGCTATCGGATACGGGCCCGCAGGTACGTCGCTTCGCCCGGCGCCTCGATTGTCGAAGGTGATCGTGCGGTACTTGCCGGTGAGCAGAGGCTTCGTGCGATACCACATGTACGATGGCCAGCCGAGACCCATGATCAGGAGAACCGGCGCGCCTTTGCCTTCTTCCTCCCAGTAGATCTTCACTCCGCCATTTTGTGTGAACGGCATTGACCCTCCCGATTCAGTGATACCGACCGCCAGCGCGGGCCTACGATTTGTGCGACGCGTACGGCCTAAGCGTCCGCTACTTTGAGCATCAGCTTGCCGGTGTTTTCGCCCTTGAAAAGTTTCAGAAACACTTCCGGAAAGTTTTCGAAGCCCTCAGCGATATCCTCGCGCGTCTTGAGCTTTCCGGACGCATACCAGCCGGCCATTTCTCGCGCGGCTTCACCGTATCGGCTTGCGTAGTCGAATACGAGAAAGCCCTTCATGGTGGCGCGATTTACGAGGAGCGAAAGGTAGTTTGAGGGTCCTTTGATGGGCGTGGTGTTGTTGTACTGCGAAATCGCGCCGCAAATCAGGACACGCGCGCCCCGCGCGAGCTGCGAAAGCGCGGCATCGAGAATTTCGCCGCCCACATTGTCGAAATAAATGTCGATGCCCTTCGGGCAGTGCTGCTGCATGGCCTTGCGCACATCTTCCGCTTTGTAATCGATGGCAGCGTCGAATCCGAGTTCCTTGACGATGAATTCGCACTTCGCAGTGCCACCAGCAATGCCGATGGCGCGACAGCCTTTTATCTTCGCAATTTGCCCCGCGATCATTCCTGTTGCGCCGGCCGCCGCCGATATCACCACGGTTTCTCCCGCCTTCGGCTGCCCCACATCGAGCAGGCCGAAGTAGGCAGTCATGCCCGTCATGCCAAGCCCGCCGAGATAAACCGGCAAAGGCGCCATCTTCGGATCGATCTTGTTGAGACCTTCCCCATCGCTGATCGCGTATTGCTGGACACCCATAAGCCCCGTCACGTAATCGCCGGATGCGAACGCTGCATTGTTCGACTCGATCACACGGCCCAGGCCGCCTGCGCGCATCACCTCGCCAATTCCCACCGGCGGAACGTAGGATTTACTATCATTGATCCAACCGCGCATGGCCGGATCGAGCGAGATGTAGAGAATTTTGACGAGCAACTCGCCGTCGCGCACCGCTCGCACCGGTTCTTCCGCATATTTCCAGTCACTCCGCTTTGGCAAACCGACCGGCCGGGCCGCTAGTTCAAATTTGTGATTGAGAGTCGTCAAAATATCCTCCGAAAATCGAAACGAATCAGATGCGCCGAACCGCAAGCATCGTCCGGATTTTATGATAGTCGCCCACAGATGACAGTGACTATCGTGCTGCGCATTGTATATAATCGCCGCCGACATGCCAAATCAGGAGACGCTTTGCAACGTTGCCGACCGCATCGCCACCATCACTCTAAATCGCCCGGATAAGCTGAACGCGTGGACGGCGGTCATGGAGCAAGAAGTTCGTTCGGCCATCGAAGAGGCGGAACGCGACGAGAATGTGCGCGTGATTATTCTCACCGGAGCGGGCCGCGGATTCTGCGCCGGTGCGGATATGTCGCTGCTGAGCAGCGTCGTCGCAAGCGGCGTCGACGAACGAGTTCGCAAACAAGCCTCCAGCAGTTCGACGGCCGGACCGGCCGACGGTGTACGAGCGGACTTCCGCAAGAAATATTCCTACTTTCCCGCCGTCGGCAAACCCGTGATTGCCGCGATCAATGGCCCAGTAGTCGGACTTGGACTGGTTATCGCGCTGTATTGCGACTTGCGGTTCGCGTCGGACGCCGCAAAATTTAGCACCGCGTTCGCGCGCCGCGGGTTGATCGCTGAGTATGGGCTCGCCTGGATTTTGCCTCGTCTCGTGGGACACGCAAACGCGCTCGATTTGCTGTTTTCGGCGCGAATGGTCGATTCGGGCGAAGCCCTGCGCATGGGTTTGGTCAATCAGGTTTTCCCGCAGGACGTATTTCTCGCAAAGGTAAACGAGTACGCGCGCGAGGTGGCTGCGAATTCCAGTCCGCGTTCGACGCGCATCATGAAACGGCAGGTTTACGACGCGATGTTCCAAACGCTCGGCGAAGCATTTGATGTAGCCGAGCGTGAAATGCTGGCAAGCCTGCAATGCGAGGATTTCAAAGAGGGCGTCGCCCAATTCCTCGAGAAGCGCGCCCCTACGTTTACCGGCCGGTAAGCTAAAACCATCCCGATGACATTCGAATTCAGCGAGAAAACGAAGGAACTGCAGAAGCGCCTTCAGCGTTTCATGGATGAGCACATCTATCCCAACGAGCAGCGCTTCCACGAAGAAGTCGAACGCGACAGGTGGAAGCCCACGAAGATCGTCGAGGAACTGAAGCCGAAGGCGCGTGCTGCGGGACTATGGAATCTTTTTTTGCCGGACGATTCAGATGGCGCGGGCCTGACAAATCTGGAATACGCGCCGCTCTGCGAAATCATGGGGCGATGCCACTGGGCGCCTGAAGTTTTTAATTGCTCTGCGCCGGATACTGGAAACATGGAAGTGCTTGCGCGCTACGGCTCGCCCGAGCAAAAAGAGAAATGGCTGAAGCCGTTGCTGGCAGGCGAGATTCGTTCGTGCTTTGCGATGACGGAGCCGGACGTGGCTTCGTCCGATGCCACCAACATCGCGTCAAGCATCATGCGGCACGGAGACGAGTACGTCATCAACGGGAGAAAGTGGTGGACGTCCGGCGCCGGCGATCCTCGCTGCAAGATCGCAATCTTCATGGGCAAGACCGACCCATCCGCCGCAACGCACAAACAGCAATCGATGATTCTGGTGCCGATGGATGCCCCCGGCGTGAAGATCGAGCGTCTTCTGCGCGTTTTTGGCTACGATCATGCGCCGCACGGGCATGCCGAAGTTACATTCACAAATGTTCGTGTGCCGGCGACAAACATGCTCCTCGGCGAAGGCCGCGGCTTCGAAATCGCGCAGGGCCGTCTTGGGCCAGGTCGTATCCATCACTGCATGCGTTGCATCGGCGTTGCCGAACGCGCGCTCGAAATAATGTGCAAGCGCGTGCAGTCGCGCGTGGCATTTGGAAAGCCGCTGGCTGAGCAAGGCACGATTCGAGCCGATATCGCCGCCTCGCGGATCGAGATCGACCAGGCTCGGCTGTTGACGCTGAAAGCCGCGCACATGATGGATACGGTCGGAAATAAAGCGGCGCGCGCCGAAATTGCGATGATTAAAATTGTGGCGCCGAATGTAGCGCTCAAGGTATTGGACCGTGCCATTCAAGCTCACGGCGGCGCCGGCGTTTCGGACGATACCTTTCTCGCAGCCGCATGGGCCGGCGTTCGCACGTTGCGCCTCGCCGACGGGCCGGACGAAGTTCACGCCGAGTCGATCGCGCGGCTTGAGCTGGGCAAGTGGGCGAAGCCGGCGCACAATTGAGCGTTCACGGAGATTCAGGTGCCGCCCGTTAAAATCGCCTCCATCGAATCTCTGCATGGTTCCGTTGGCCGCGAACTCGCAACAAGCGATTGGCTCGTCATAACCCAGGAACGCATTTCCGCGTTTGCAGCAGCCACGGGCGACCGCCAATGGATTCACCTGGATCGCGAACGCGCTGAGAAAGAATCTCCGTACGGCACGACGATCGCGCACGGCTTCCTGACCCTCTCGCTGCTTAGTTCGCTGATGCAAGATGCGATGCAATTTGAGCAAGTAGGTCAGCGAGCGATCAACTACGGATTGAATCGAGTGCGCTTCCCCTCGGCCGTACGCGCAGGCTCGCGTATACGCGCACGATTTGCGCTTGCTGCCTTCAAAGATCTCGGTGATGCAGTCGAGCTTGTGCTTTCTGTAATGGTTGAGTGTGAGGGATCAGATAAACCGGCGTGCATCGCGGAGTGGGTAGTGCGCCATTACCGCTAGACACTGCCGCTGAAAACAAACGCAATCGAATCTGCGTCAGGTCTGCTGCAAAAGCCTCTATATCGCACCCGTTTCAGCGCAATGCAAAGAAGCTTGCAGGAGTGCCTCGACCACCACAGGCATTCCAGCGAACCGTTCGTCCTTCGTCAACCCCTGATGATAGCGGTAGTAGATTTGCTGGACGATCACCGCAACCTTAAATCGCGCGAACACAACATAAAAATCCATGTGCGCCACGTTGCGTCCGGTCTTCTCGGCATAGCGCTCGACGAGTTGTGCGCGAGTCATGCTGCCAGGATGTTTCGTAGGACCCCATCGAATTTTCTGCAGGGGCTCGGGATCGTCTGCGTCGGTCCAATAGGCGAGAGCTGTACCCAGATCGGTGAGTGGATCGCCAATCGTGCACATCTCCCAATCAAGCACTCCGATGATTTTTGTGATGTCGCTCGGATCTAAAACCAGATTGTCGTACTTATAGTCGTTGTGAACGAGGGCGGCGCCGCTCGGTGTAGGCATGTGCGACTGCATCCAACCCACGATGCGCTCCACTTCCGGAAACTCGTGTGTGCGTGAGCCGTGGTAACGCTCCGTCCAGCCTCGCACCTGTCGCTCGAGATAGCCTTCCGGCTTGCCAAGATCGGCGAGGCCAATGCTCTGGTAATCCAAGCTGTGTAATCGGGCGAGATTTTCGACGAATGATTCGCTCAGGCTTCGCGCGGTCTTCTCAGTGAATTCGAGGCTCGCGGGCGGATCCCGCCGGATAATCACGCCGTGAATCGGCTTCATCAAATAAAACGGTGCGCCGAGCACGGTCATGTCGTCGCAGTACAGCAGAACTTCAGGCGCCTGCGGATAGACCGCGTGCAGTTTCGACAGCACGCGAAATTCGCGGCCCATATCGTGCGCGGATTTCACTTTGCTGCCAAACGGAGGGCGCCGGAGCACGAGTTCACGATTGCCCAGGCGCACAGAGTACGTGAGATTCGAATGCCCGCTGGGAAATTGCTTTACGTCGAGAGGCTCGTGTTCACCGGGGAAATGTGGTCGCAGGTAGGCATCGAGCGCCTCGAGATTCAGCTCTTCGCCGGCGCGGACTGCCGTTGCGCGATCCTCGAAATCCGGCAACGCGCGCTCCTCAAGGGTTCGATGCCGCAACGCCCTGTTCTCTTGTGAAGTCCGCGAACTTCTTGCCTTGTTCCGCCAATTGCTTCAACAAAGGCGCCGGTTCCCAAATTTCGCCATGCTGCTTCTGGAATTCGACGACGCGATCGTAAACTTTCCTCAACCCAACCGTGTCCGCGTACCACATCGGGCCGCCTCGATACGCCGGGAATCCATAACCATTCAGGTAAATAATATCGATATCGACGGCTCGGAGCGCAAATCCCTCTTCGAGGATGCGTGCGCCTTCGTTCACCAGAGCGTAGATGCAGCGATCGACGATTTCATCGGCGGAAATTTGGCGCTGGAGAATTTTAGCCTCGGTCGTCCACGTGCGGACCAACTCTGCGACTTCCGGATCGGGCGTCGCGCGGCGATTCTCGTCATATTTATACCAGCCAGCGCCGGTTTTCTGGCCGTAGCGTCCCATCTCGCAAAGCTGATCTTCAGCAATAGGCTGGCGAATGCCGGGCTTCTCGAGATGCCGATATTCCTTGCGAATGCGCCAGCCGACGTCAAGTCCTGCGAGATCGCCAGTCGAAAGAGGACCCATTGCCATGCCGTAATCCACCAGCGCTTTATCCACGGCCTCGACGCTCGCGCCTTCCTCGGCGAGAAATTGCGCCTCGCGACGGTAAGGGCCGAACATGCGGTTGCCGACAAAACCCCTGCAATTGCCGACGAGCACGCCAATTTTCCCGAGCTTCTTCGAAAGTTGCATGCAAGTGGCGATCACTTCCTTGCTTGTCGCTTTTCCGCGGACGATTTCCAGCAAACGCATCACATTTGCCGGACTGAAGAAGTGCGTGCCAATCACGGAAGCGGCGCGCGACGTAGCTGACGCGATTTCATCAATATTCAGCGTTGATGTATTGCTGGCAAGAATTGCTCCAGGCTTGCAAACGCGGTCGAGTTCCGTGAACACTTCCTTCTTCAGCGCCATCCCCTCGAACACAGCTTCAATCACCATGTCCGCATGCGAAAAGCCATCGAAGCTAAGCGTCGGCTGGATTCGCTTCAGGCATTCGTCCACAAATTCCTGCGTAAAACGGCCGCGCTTCACGGAGCTCGCGTAGTTCTTTTGAATGTTTGCGATTCCGCGATCGAGCGCCGGCTGGTCCGCGTCCTTCAACAGCACTGGAATTCCGGCATTCGCAAACACCATTGCGATCCCGCCGCCCATCGTGCCAGCTCCGACAACGGCCGCTCTATTCACGGGAATCAGCGGAGTGTCCTTCGGAATATCCGGAATTTTTGCCACTTCGCGCTCGCCGAAAAACACATGAATCAGCGCCTTGGATTGATCGGAGAAGAGGCATTTGACGAAAAGCTCCCGCTCCTTCTCGCAGCCCTGTTCAAAAGGTAATTTTGTGGCGGCCTCGATAGCTTCAATGGCTGCCAACGGCGCCATCAGCCCACGCTGTTTCGTCCGTGTGGTTTCGCGAGCCGCGGCAAAAATCGGCGTATTCTGTTCCGCCGTTCCAAGCTTCTCGTTTTTCTCTCTCGTCTTGGGCGCAGGCTTCTCCGCAATTTCGCGCGCAAAAGCAATGGCGCCCGCAAGCAAATCGCCTTCGATCAACCTGTCAACAATCCCGTATTTCAGCGCGTCCGGCGCCTTCACTGGCTTGCCTTCGACGCACATTTCCACAGCCTTCTCGACTCCGGCCAGCCGAGGTAAACGCTGCGTGCCCGCCGCGCCAGGAATGATGCCGAGCCTCACTTCCGGCTGCCCTACCTGAGCATCCGGTGACGCAACCCGGTAATGCCCGGACATCGCGATCTCGAGGCCGCCTCCGAAAGCAGTGCCATGAATCGCGACCACCACTGGCTTCGTCGAATTTTCAATCTTGAGAAGCAGCGGAAGCAGCCCCGCGCCA
>Ga0210394_10000621_pt1 | contig 70511 bp, 98 predicted proteins | sample IncBWC12MmetaG_FD_160121 | JGI IMG/M metagenome (GOLD analysis project Ga0210394, IMG submission 160121) | Forest soil microbial communities from Barre Woods Harvard Forest LTER site, Petersham, Massachusetts, United States - Inc-BW-C-12-M | ecosystem: Environmental > Terrestrial > Soil >... | reverse complement strand
ATTGATGTGGCAGATCACCTTGGCGAACTGCGCCTGATTGATGGGCTGGTACGTCTGCTGCGCGCTCACCGGGCCAAAGACGCGGTTCCAGACCTCACACGGCAGCACGCGGAGCACACCGTCGTAGATCATGAAGTTGTCCTGACACATGATGTACGTGACGCCGTTGTAGTCGGCCTGCGCCAGCGGCGAGCACGGCCGCGTGGTCTTGCCGAGCGGCGTCGTCGCGTAGACGTTGGTGTCGCCGGTCGCGTACATGAGGTGGGCGGTCGTCGTCGTGTTGACGAAGTAGCCGCCGCGCGTCGCCCCCGCCGTGACGATGCCGGACCCTGAGGTGAGGCGAATGCTGCCGGCGGCGTTCGTCAGGCTCGCTATCCACGTCGTGTAGTCCTCGGGCGTGCACCAGCGGATGATCGAGGGGTCGAGCGTGCCGTTGAGGATCGTGCCCGTCGAGTCTATGTTCGAGCTGCCTAAAGAGATGATCTGCCGCTGGTCTTGGGCGACGATGACAAGGTTGTTGAATAGCGGAGCGCCGGGTATCAGCGTGGCCTTGGAGAAGGGGCCGCCCGACTTCTTCCACACGTAGATGCCGCCGCCGCGCGGGCTCGCGATGAGATCCTCGCCCCAGTTGCCCAGACTCCAGAAGCCGACGTCGCTGAATATGTTGGAGCTGCTCGAGGGCTCAGACCATCCCTGCGTCAGCGTCATGGCCTCGCTGGCTACGGTCTGGCTGTTATTGACGGTGTACGTGCCGATGCCGCCCGTGGGGCCGGTGAGCTGCGCGGTGATGACCGTGCCAGCGGTGACGCCGACGCCGCCCAAGGTGTTGGTGCCGTTGCTGCCGATGACGCCGTTGGCGATGGCGGTGACCGTGAGCGTAGTCGCGGAGATCGAGCCCGTGAGGTTGGCGGCGAGGCGCGCTGTGCCCCAAGCCCCTGCGCCCCAGCCGAACTGAGGCGCCGCGCCCACGCTCATGCAGCTGATGTCGTAGTTGACGCTGCCAGTGCCGCCGCCAGTGGTCGTCGACGAGGCGTTGCTGGCCGCGGTGATCGTGTACGTATTTAGCGTCGTCGACACGACGTTGTACTCGCCCGAGATCGTGAGTCCGCCCACGGGCGAGAAGCCCGAGAACTGGACGTGATCGCCGGGGTTGGCGCCGTGGTTGGCGTCGGTGACGATGACCGTGGGCGAGCCGTTCTGCGTCGAGAACGGGTTCGTCAGCGTCGCGAAGCGCCGGCTCGGCGTGATGTCGTAGACCGAGCCCTGATTGTAGATGTAGAGCTTGCAGTTCGTGCCGATGGCCGCCCACAGCTGGCGGTCGAGGCTCTGCCACTCGTGAAGCGTGCGTCCTGCGCCTGTGAAGTTGCCGCCCGCGAGGTTGGTTGGGATGATCTGCGTCCACCCGCCCATCTTCGCCGGCAGCCCGGAGCTGGGGGTGAAGCGCACGAGATTGCCGTCTTTCCACCGTCCCTTGGCGTCGCGGTCGCTGACAATGGACATGAGCCCCGGCGACAGCTGGAGGCTGATGGCATCGTCTTCGACCTGCGTGACTTTATAGGGGAGCTTTAACATGCGCCTGCGCTCTTAAAGGGACGAGAGCTTTGCTTTACTTCTTGGCGCTGTGAGCTTCCGTCGCGAGCGCCTCCACCAACTCGAGAAATCTTGCCTTCGACACCCGCAGCTGCCCGGTGCCCACGCTCTCGGCGCTACGCACCGTGATCTCGTAGTCACCGTTGACGCAGCGCGAGACATTGACGTACCCGGGGTAGCGCTGATAGCAGCTCTGCGTGTGCGCGTAGATGCACTCGCGCCGCCACTCCTCCGCGCTCACGATACCGCGCCCTTCACGTTCGGCGCCGTGCCGCCGCTCAGGAAGTTGACCGTGGCGCCGTTCTTGTTCACGGCCTTGCCCGCTGCTCCCGCTGAGCCGCCGACACTGTTGCCGCCGTTGGTGCCGGCTGTGCCAGCCGCGCCCCAGTCGCCGCCGTTGCCTCCAGTCTGGCCGATGGTGCTGCCCGCGCCCACCGCGCCAGCGCCGTTCGCGCCAGAGGTCAGCCACGTGCCGTCGCCGCCGTTCGGCGCCTGATTGTTGCCGTTGGCCACGCCGGAGTTGCCGCCGTCGCCGCCGAGGCTGCCACCGGCTCCGCCACCTCCGCCACCGCCGTTGCTGTCGCCGCCGCTACCCGGGGCGCTGGTGCCACCACCGCCGCCACCACCGCCACCGCCCCAGATGAAGCCGTTGCTGTTCGTAATGTTGAGCGTGGATCCCGCGCCCGGCCCGTTGATGGCCGTGCCGCCGGTGCGACCGCGCGCGCCCTGAGTCAGGCTCGTGCTCGAGCTGCCGCCCTTGCCCTGCGCGCCGCCCTGTCCGCCGTTGCCACCGCGGCCGATGATGTAGCCGTTGTTCGTCAGCGTGATCACGGAGCCAGCGACGAAGCCCGAGAAGTCCATGGCGTAGGCCTGCGGGTCCGTGGCCGTGACGAGCACGCCCGGCGCCACGGTGACCGTGAGGTTGACCGCTACGCCGGGGCTGCCGGCGAGACGGAACACGCTCACGTTCTGCGTGTTCTGGCTGATGGTGATGTTGCCAGTGACCGCGGTGCCGTTGAAGCCAGTGAACACGGAGTAGACCACCCACTTGGCGAGGGTGCCGTTGTACTTGGCCAGCAGCACCGTCGTCGCGTTCGGCGTCAGGTCGACAGCCGAGGGCAGGCCGTTGGGGAACAGCCACGCGGCGCCGAAGCCAACTGTGCGCCCGCCCGTGGCGTCCTGCGTCAGGAACCAGCAGATGGTCTGGCCGTCGGCGGGGTTGGTCGGAGACGCCAGCGTCGTCGCGCCCGTGATCGTCGTGCCGAAGCTGTTGCCCGTCGAGGCGTCGAGCGTGATCGTCGCGGCATAGGCGACGTTCTGGAAGGTCTCGGCGTTGCGGGCGGCGAAGAGGTTGCTCTGCCCGGCGTCCTTACGCGCGTAGTTCGCGGCCGCGACACCGCCAAGGGAGGTGGCATTGGCCACGGGCACGAAGACGTTGTTTGCGCCGTCGCAGAACACGAGCTGGGACGTGCCCTGTGTGATGACCGCGCTCGCCACCGGAGCCGCTGTCGCTATGGTGACGGTGAAGGCGCCCGACGTGTTGTTGTAGACGATGTAGGGTTTGCTGAGGTTGGGGACGACGATGGTGACGTTGCCGCTCAGCGCGCCGGTGATGATGAGGATGGCGTTGCGAGCCTGATCCGCGGCGCCGTTGTTCGTGGTCAGCGTCGTCGTGCCCGTGGTCACGGCAATCGTGGTGGCGCCGGCCACAGCGGACTCAATGAGGTTGAACACCGCGTTAACGATGTCACCCCACGTGCTCGTGTTTTCGCCGTCAGCCTGAAGCGTCAGGCGTAGCAGCGCACCATATGAACTCGGCATCTAGTCATCCCGGGTGGCTTCAGCCACTCTTTTCGTTGCAATCCGCGTGGTTGCGGCCACACGGATCTAGTCGGCAATCTATTCAGTGTAGCACTACTGCTGCGACCCCTCCCGGGACGCTGGCAGCTGGCCCTCGGGCATCTGCTGCGAGACCAATCGCGGGCTCTCCACAGTGTTGCGGCGGAGCGCGCGGAGACGCAGTTTCATGGGCCCAACCTTCTCGTTGTACGCGGCCTGCTCCTCTTGGAGCTTGCCGTTGTTCTTGAGGAAGCGCGCGGCCTCCATGAGGCAGGCGTGGATCATGAGCTGCGAGAGGTTCTGCGACAGCCACGTCGACACCGTGGGGCCGACGTCGAGCAGGCTCTGCGCGGCATTGGGGCCGTAGGTGACTAGCGTGTACGCCTGATCCGGCGAGGGCCCGATCAGCCAGTTATTGGAGTCGGCTTCGGCGTAGTACTTCGGCGGACCAGTTACCGCGGGGTCGCGGTAGTCCTGCAGCCAGCTGTAGTCGCGGCGCTCGATGTACGCGTACTTGCCCGCGCTCGGGCCAGAAGGCACCTGATAGCCGAGGTCGTCGGTCACGAGCAGTCCCGCGGGGCGGCCGACGAGGCCGGTCGCCAACGGGAAGGTGAGCGGTACGGTCGTCAATACGTCGAAGATGGTCAGATCGAAGTCGTCGACGATCTTCTGCTCGCCGAGCTGGATCAGGAGATTGATGGCCGTGATCGCCGTGCCCGGCGCGCCGCTTGGCGGCGTGAACGCGGCTACCCAGTCGGGGTCGGTGTCGTCGAGCCAAATCTGGAGCGCCGACGTCAGCGTGTTGTACGTCCATGCGATCTGCGTCATGACACTGTCACCGTGTTCGAGGGTGCGCTCGCCAAGCCGTCAGTGTTCTCGATGCTGGTGTCGTAGGTGACGGCGATGACGTAGTACTTGTAGCCGGCGGCCGAGCCCGTGTCCGTGAACGTGAGCCCGGTCACGGCGGCGCTGTCGCCCTTGATCTGGTCGGCGCCCTGCACAAAGAACCCCTGCGGGTAGATGGGCAGTGCCGTGCCGAGCTTGAGGAAGCCCAGCCCGTTGTTGATGTTGCGCCATACCTCCCAGCGCTTCACCGTCGACCCCGGCGGATCTACCTGCGTCCACGTGATCGTGGCATTCGCGCCCACGCGGTTGCCGGCCGCAACAGGCGAGGGCGGCGTCGGCATGAGGTCGGGCGCCGGCTTCCAGATGGCGATGCCCTCCTCGGGATCCCACTTGCCCTCCTGCGGGTGCGGCGGGTCGTACCAGTCCGGGTGCACGAGCAGCCCGCGCAGGTAGCCGTCTTCAACCATGTCCTTGCGAAGCATCTTCGCACCGGAGCGGTTGCAGATGGCGATGGTCTGTTTGGGCTTGGCGTAGGGCATTTGTAATCGTTCTGGTGCGAAAGTAATCGATCAGAGCAGGTCGAGCATGGCCGGGCTGTCGAGCACGAGGCCGTCTACCGGGAAATGGCCGATGACGGTCCCGAGCCAGCCTTCCCTACCGGCGTCAGCTGGCAGCTTGTCGACTCCGGGCTGGTAGAGGTGGACGTCGCCCGTGCAGAAGTCCGCCATGTAGCCCGGGTAGCGAAACGCGCGGTCCTCGTGGAGATCCTCGGGGCTGAACACCGCGGGCTCGCGCGTGTTCGAGTTGCACGGGTGCGTGTGGTAGTTGGCCACGATCACGCCCTTGTAGTGGCCGGGATCCAGCACGGCGTTGAGGTCGACGCTGACCCCGCTGAAGTCCGTGGTCGGATAGCCGATCAGATACTTGCCGTCGAGCATGGTGATGACGCCGCCGATCTCGTAGTAGTGGCTGAGGCTGTACGCCAGCTTGAGCGCGTACACCGCGGCCTCGTTCATGGTCTCGAAGCTCGTGGGCTCGTGCACTGGCGCCGTGAGCACGGCGGTCGCCTGATGTTCGGCGGCGCGCGCCGCGACGGCGCAGAACGCGAGCGCGGCTGTCAATACGAGCGTGGCGACGGCGAGGCGCTTCATATCGGCCTCCCGCAGACGATGGTGTCGTTGACGAGCGCGGTGCACGTGGTGAAGGGCGCCGTTGTGGTAAGCACCTGATACACAGCCGGCTTTGTGTAAAGCGGACAGCTCTGCATGTGTCCGCTCGCGGCCGTGGGGCCGAAGGGGCTGCAGGTGCAGCAAACCACGACGCCATCTCCGCCCCAAGAACCCGGAGCGTCCGGCGGCACCGGCGTGTCGGCGGCAATGGACTTCTCGGCTCGGATGCGCGCCTCGAGCACGTCAATGGGCAGCAGCTCGATCTCGGGCGCCGGCTCGGCGCGACAGTCACCGCACCCCGTGCAGTTGCTACCGCCGGAATGCTGCATCACGCCCATGTGCTCGAACGGAATGTACAGATTCATCATCGCCCCATCCTTACGCGCACGCGCGTCGAGCCCTTCTCGCGGGTGGACTCTTGCGCCGTCTTGAAAGCTGACGCGGCGAGGGGGGCGAGAACCCCCAGCTTCTCCGGCTTCCATTTTACCGCAAGCGCGGCCGCCAACCCCGATGCGCAGGCCTCATACCACACGTAGGGGATGAACAGTCCCTGATTGGCCTGCCCCGAATCCTGATACCGGTTGAAGCAGCTGACGTTGAGGACGTCCGTGCTGTTCTGGCTCGCCTGCCAGATTTTGACCGTGGGCGCGCCGTTGTTGTTCTCCGCCGAGTAGTCGACGAAGTACATGGTCGGGCGCCCGGTCTGCGTCTTGTTGGGGATGGCCTCGTAGTCGCTGCGGCCAATCGGATACATCTCCGTGTCGTAGCCCGTGCGCGTGAGGTAGGCGTGGAAGACGTCGATGGCCGGCGCGGCGAGCAGCACGTTGATCTGGTTGAGGGCGAGCGTGAACGTCTGCACGGTGATCCACGGCTGCTTGAAGCCCTGCGTGGCCCAGCCGGCGAACATGAAGTTGAGGCTGCGCCGGCTCGAGACGGCGTGACGCGCGCGCAGGGTCTCGGGCTCGATGCCAAGGCGTTCCCATGCCTCGGCGACCATCTCCGCTACTTCAGGGGCAAAACCGTATGTTCCAGACGTCAGTGACATTGCGCTCTCTGCTATGCTCTATCCATGGCCAGCAATCCACTGCCGGTGTTCGTTGACCCCATCAAGGTCGGAGACGCCATCTACGTCCGCAACAGCTGCGGGCTGCACGTCCCAGTCGAATCCATGGACGCCGAGGAGCAGCTGCTGGCGCCGCGCTGGCGTGAACTCATCGAGCCTACGACGTCCGGCTCACCAGCTCGTAACCCGTAGACGGCTGCGCCTCCGGCGAGCCTCCATTGATCTGTCCCAGTCCCGAGGGCAGCGCCATGCCGCCCGCGGGCCAAGTGTTGCCGCCACCACCTGCCGCGACCTGTGAGCCGCCACCCGTCGTGTTCTGCGGACACCCCGATCCAGCCTGATGGCCGGGCATGACCCCACCACCGACTGATCCCGGGCTCAATGGCCCGATGGCACTCGCCGGGTGCGCGGTCGGACCAGCGCTCGGCACGCCCGGGCCGCCTCCAGCGGGATAGCCGCCGCCTCCACTCGCCTCGCCGCGTGCTGGCGGGTTCGTCGTCGGGCTGTTGGCGTACGCCGCGGCGCGGTTCGCGCTCAGCAGCTGTGCCGCCGGATCTGAACTCAAGCTCGTCATTAGAATGCCCCCAGCGCGTGCGCGGCCAGCGCCACCACGGCGACGGCGAGCGCGATCAGCGCGGCGTAAATCTGTTTCACCGGGGCATCGGCACCGGGCGCTCCCTGCGGGCCGCGGATGCTCACGCCGTCCTTGCCGTCGACTCCCTTGTCACCCTTGACCGAGTCGCCCTTCTCGCCCTTGTCTCCCTTCACGGAGTCGCCTTTATCGCCCCTCTCACCCTTCACCGACTCGCCCTTGTCGCCTTTGTCGCCCTTGACCGAGTCACCCTTGTCACCCGGGTCGCCCTTGTCGCCCTTGATGCTGTCGCCCTTGTCACCCTTGTCGCCTTTGACGGCATCGCCCTTGTCGCCTTTGTCGCCCTTCTCGCCCTTGACCTTGGACAAGAAGTCGGTGTCGCCCTTGAGTGAGGTGACGATGGCATCGTGGTCGATTGTGACTGTGGTCTGTGTCATGGCTGCGGCCTCCGTTCGTTGTTGTTATCGCCCGAGGCTCCAGTATACCAAGATCATGGCGGGAGGCAGGCTCGCGCCAAGACGAAGCAACCGGAAGCCCGGCGGGGCCTTGGTGGTGTAGAACTCCTCGATGTAGCAGAGCGCCACAAGGATTAGCTCAGGGCCGGGCGGACGATGCTGACATCCATCTGCACCAATGCGACGTGGCTACCAGCGCCAGCTCCTCCGCCCAACACAAGCCGCCATGCGAATGCGCCTGTGGGGTCGAGACGAATCTCGCCGCCCGTGTTTGAGCCACCGGCTCCGGGCGCTGCCGCCGTGAACGTAGTCGGAGCCACCTGCGCGCTAGACCACGCGCCATCGTCTTCGGGCAGGACGAGATTGGTGCCAAGCAGCCACGGTGCCGCGGCCTGCAGACTGGCTGGCACGAGCGGCCACGCGCCGTTGTTGTACTGTGTCGCTGGCTGCGGGACGATGAGGCCCTCACCACCAACCCACGAGTTGTTCACAGGGTCGGGCTGGAACTGACCAACGTCGAGGATGTTCTGCGCCGTTGCGTAGACGTCGAATATCTGCGTGGTGCCAGACAACGCCTTGGCAAAGACTGTGCTGAGGTGGAACGCGGTGACGATCCACGGCCCATAGTGCGTGCCCGAGACACCGGCGCTCACCGTCGACGCGCTCGTGCCGTTGGGCGTGATGCTGGTGATATTGGCGAACAGGAAGTGGCCCGACACCGTATTGGCGTTGGGGCCGACAATGATCTCGGACAGCGCATTGCCGCGCCGATCCGTGCCGACAACAGTGAAGCTGATCGCGCTCAGGTTGGCCGCGCTCGTCAGCGTAACCGGAGCCGCGGTGAGGTAGAGCTGGCCGGAGTCTGCCGGAATTGACGTGGCCGCCAGAGTGAGCGGCACGCCGGTAGCCGGCGCCTGCAAAGCGGCAAATAGCGCCGTGTTTACTGAGATGCCGCCAATGATGGATCGAAGCCGACGCATGGACTATTTCCCCCGGGCCGGGTGATCGCGCACCACGGCATTGGCCTGACGAATGGCTGAGCCCGGGCTCGCGCCCCGCGCCTTCGCCGAGGCCTCGACATCCGCCCACTGGCGCTGCTTCTTGGGCGTGTTCGCCTTCTTCGTGAATCGCTGAGCAGGCATCAGAGCCACCTCTCGGTCATGAACGCTTGCCGCGGGAACGTAATGGCCCCGGCCTTTAACCACCGACTCAGGGCCGCGTAGTCCCTGATGCACCGCTGTATGGCGGCGACATCGCCGCGGGCTCGCACATGACCTCCGAGGGCAAGAGCCTTTGGGTCACGCGCCGCATACTGCGCCACCGCGCCGAGCACCGGCGCCGTAATGCCAATGAACACCCTCACGCCTTGGGGCCGAAGCCCAGATGCGCCTCGAGCTTGCGGACGTCGGCGACGAGGGCGTCGAACTCCGTCAGCAACGACTCGAAGGTGCGCGCCGCCGCGGCCTTGACCGCAGCCACGTCTTTGGCGACAGCGGCCTCGACCTTTGCGGCCTCAGCCTCAGCGCTCTGCACCGCGCCCTCGATGGCGCCCTCAACAGCTCCTACGATGTCCATGCCCGATCCTTTCGTGGCCTAGGAATACTTGCCTAGGCAAGGTAAGTTATTGACAAAAAACGTCACTAGTGTGACGTCACCAGTAGTGGTGGACCCGTCGAGAATCGAACTCGCAAAGCCTGCTTGCAAGGCAGGCGTACGTCCCAACGCACGAGCCCACATCATCCCCTGTGGCCGCCTATAAGCAGCCACGGCGCGACGCAGTGCATACCCGTGGGCATGCACCCCGGCGCTCAGTCCATGTTGTCCAAGCCGTCGTAGACGCCCGGGTACGTCGAGTAGTTCGGGCGCGGACTCTGGATCGCAGTACCCTTGGCAGCCGCGGCACCTTCCTGCAGGCCCCCGCTCTTGCCGTTGAGCATGACCTGCGTCGACGTCTGGTTGTTCATCCCCGAGGCCGGTCCGCTGTTGCCGTTCATGGCCACCTGAGCCTTGGCCGCGGCGGCGTCTACCGGGCACGTTGCCGTGAGGTAGGCGCCGTCGTTGAGGGCCGATGCTGGCACCTCCGCGGTGTACAGGTGACCGTTCGCACACAGGTAGTGGATGCGCGTCATGCGCCTTACGCCTGTGTCTGGCCGAAGGCCGAGCTGTTCAGCGGGCCCCCGAGCGTCTGGTACTCGACGTAGAACGTGGTCGTCGCCGCGTTCTCGGCCGCTGCCGGGCTGTAGGTGCCGCGCACGTCACCCGTCGCCGAAGTCGCGGGGTTCGTGGCATCCGGCTGTACGACCGTGCCCGCATCCGCTGAGATCGTGCCCGACACGTTCTTGGTGCCGACCACGAGCGAACCGGTCAGGAGCGCGTAGCTCAGACCCAGCGCCGGGCCCGTGCCCACGGTGAGGTTGCCCACCAGCGCCGCGCTCGAGGCGATGCTGCTGACGGTGTAGAAGGCCTTCTTCGTGAAGACCGGGGTCGTGCCGTTCAGGGCCGTGGCCTGCGTCATGGGCGCGCCGTAGTAGTCCGTGCCCGTGATCGTGATCGTCTGCGTGGTGTCGCCCGCGTTGCTCGAGACGAACTGGAGGTTACGGGGGAAGTCCACCGTGGCCACGCCAGCGATCAGGGAGCCGCCAGCCGGGGCCGCGTTCGGCGCCACCGAGCCCGCACCGGCGAACGCCGTGGCGGTGAGGATGTTGTTCGTTGCCGCTACGGCGACGGCGCCGAGCACCTCGAACTGCTTGAGACTGACCGGCACGCCGAGAAGCTGGTTTGCGGCCGAGAGCGCGTTGCCCGCGCGGAGGTTGTCGGTCACGGAGACGCGGTGCGGCGGGAAGACGTAGGCACCGTTGAAGGGAGCTGTCATGTTCTTGTTTTCCTTAGTAGTTTTGCCCTTTACGCGGGGGAACTCGCGGCCATTGCTGGCTGTTTAAGTATACAGTATAGCGCATTCTCTGCACCCTATGCGGTGTTGACAGCACGATTCTCGTCATGGTACGATGCCGCATCGTAACCGCAGTCCCGAGGAGGACGCACATGACCCCAGCCCACAACCTGATGACCGCCCCGCCCCCGGCCGAGATCCTCGAGCGCGACTTCGCCGAGCGCCTCGCCGGCTTCCTCCGGGCCGCGCAGGCCCATATCGACGCCCACCACAAAGCCAGCGGCTTCACGCACTGCCGCCCGAACACCCTCAGCGTCGACCCCAACGGCAAGCGCTACCTGCGCATCGTCAGCGGCGATGGATTCAGCTCGCGGTACGTGTACTGCTTCATCGACACGACCACGGGCGCGATCTGCAAGGCCGGGGGCTGGAAGGCGCCGGCCAAGAACCCCGTGCGCGGCTCCATCTTCGCCGACGACTTCGGCGCCAGCTGCGTCAACTGGCACGGCACGGTGTACCTGCGATGAAGCGCCTAGCGCTCGAGCTGAGCCTCATGCGCCGCGCGATTCGCGTGGGCCTGAACTGGTGGCGCGAGCAGCGCCGCTTCAAGGGGCTTGCGCAGTAGCCCGGACCCTGCTATACTCCCCCTGTCAGTCACGAAGGAGACGACCATGACCAAGACCATCATCGCCCGCCAGCTCCGCGGCCAGACCATCTACCTCGTCAAGGCCGACGTCGGCGCCAAGGACTTCACGTGGTCGGGCAACATCGCCCGCGCCGCCAAGTTCGTCGACGCCTCCGTGGTCAAGCGCACGCTCGACGGCGCCAACGAGTACGGCAGCGAGGCCTACGGCATCGACTCGCAGGGCAACGTCATCGTGCCCGCGGCGAGCGCCGCCGTCGCCAAGCCCCTCGACGAGCTGATCCCGGGCTTCTTCGAGCCCAACCAGCAGCCGCAGTTCCAGATCGAGAACCACGGCTCCATCACGCTCTTCCGCCCGCTCAACGACGCAGGCCGAGAGTGGCTGAAGCGCACCGCCCCTGAGGACGCGCAGTTCATGGGCAGCGCCATGGCAGTCGAGCCCCGCTACGTTGGCGACGTCGCCGACGCCATCCTGTCAGACGGCGGGGTGTTGTCATGAGCCGCCTCTTCGCCATCATCCGAACCGACACCGGCGAGTACTATTGCGCCGGCTCGTGGGGCGAGGAACCGGAATGGTTCAACGGCCGCGAGGCTACCTCAGCTCTGCGAGACATCGGACCCGTAATCCCCGCGCGCGTTCAGGCGCAGGACTTCAGCTCTCACGCTGAGGTAGAGTCATGAGCAAAGACCTCAACATTCTCATCGCCATCACCAAGGCCATCAGGGACCGCATCGCGGCTCAGGGCGTCACCGGACCCAAGCGTCAGGCCAGCATGGCATTGGAGATGCTGGTCGGCGCCTGCGCTGTCCTCGACGCCGTCGGCAAGCGGGAAGAGTTCCGCAGCGTGAGCATGCTGGCGTTTCTAGTCAGCACGCGCGGCATGGAGGGACTCAAGTGAAATTCTTCAACGACTACGACATCGCCATGGCTCGCCAGCGTCACGAACTGCACCCGGTGCTCAGCAAGGCCACGCGCCTTCTCGATGCCGTTGCGAGTGACGCCAACGAGAACAGCGACGGCTGGGCGCATTGGCCAATCCCGGCGCGAGCGTGCAAGCAGCTTATGACCTTCATCGAGACCGGCGACACCGGCAACATTCCGATGATGGAGTATCAGTACCGCAAGGCGCAGGGCCCTATCAAGGCTATGTACACGCGGGCCCGCATGGGCCAGTACGGCGCGTTCAACTACCCGGAATTCCCTGAGGTCACATGAGCTGCCAAGGCTCGTATCGCGAGGCTATCCGCCGGCATCCCAACACGGGAGCGGCGGAGTGCCCTGTATGCGCGCGCCGCTTCGACTACCGCGACCTCGCGGGCGAGCTGAAGCGCAACGTGCCCCTGCACTCACCAGCTGATGGATCCCTACCACTACCGGAGAAGCGCCCATGAGCCTTTTCAGCGAACATGAACACTCTGCGTTTTGCGAGGTATGCTCGCCGCCTGAGCAGCCCTTAGATCATCCGCGCTTCGGCCACTGGAGCTTTCACGACACCGTGGTGCCCCCAAGCGATTGGGATCTGCCTCGCAATGATCGCCAGCTCACTTGGCGCATAGCAGAAGAGAGCGCCGAGTACCGTGCTGGCCGTCGCCGCGCTGGCCGCTGGGTGTTTCTGCGCAACGACAGTCAGTACCGACAGGAGCCCGTATGACCCGCTCAGACTACCTGCGCCTCGCCGCGGCCCTCAACGACGTCCGCTACTACAGTCAGGCGCTGCCGTCCAAGGGCAGCCCGGCCTTCGCCGCCGGCATGACGAAGTACGGCGCCTTCCTCCTCGGTGTCGACGCCGCCGCGCGCTACATAGCCGACACCATTGCCAAGGGCAACCCCAAGTTCGATGTCGACCAGTTCCTGCGCAACGCCGGGGCCGCGCCCATCGTGATATTATCCAATCTCAACTAGGAGCTGCCATGTTCGTACGCCGTCTGGAAAAACTCGCCGACCACCTCGAGACCGTCGCGCGCCAACCCAAGCCCGAGCGAGTCTTTGATCTCGCCTCATGGTTCGGCCGAGACCCCTACACGTGCGGCACTCGGGCGTGCGCGGTGGGCGAGGCCTGCTTTATCCCAGAGTTCAAAAAGGCGGGCCTGCGTCTCACAGAGGACACAGCATTCAGGCATAGCAGGGTGCCGACCTACAAAGACAGCGACAACTGGGATGCGGTGTGCGCATTCTTTGGCATCAAAATGCTACAGGCTATCAGGCTGTTCGCTATGAACAGCTACCCAGATGAGGCGCGCAACGACTCTGAGAGGGTGGCCTATCGCATCCGCAACACCGTGAAGAGATACCGTGCGCGTCGTCGTTGAAATCTCCAGCAAGCAGGATGCCGATGCCCTCGAGGCCGCGGCTGCTGCAGCTGGACTACATTTTCGCGAGCACCGACCGTTCGCGATAGACTCATCTTTCGCAAGCTACGAGGGCCGCTACAGCCTCGAGCCAATTCCGCCTTACCTGAGGAGCGACAATGCCGAACCGAATCGGAGCCGAGGGCCCATACAGCCTGATCCCTCGCACCGTGCTCCGCCCTGCTGAGGGCCAGCGCATCAACATCGAGGACTTCTGGGAGTGCCTGAAGTCCCCGCTGAACATCGACAGCCGGCGCCGTCGCGGCGTGTCCGCCAAGGCCGTGGCCGCGTATTATGGCAGGCGAAGCGGCCGCACGTTCTACAGCCCGAAGACGGGCAAAAGCAAGTCGGGGCCGCGCCTCGGCAGCGTGGGGCCGCGCATCGCCATCACGCCGCCGGCAGATCCGATTGCCGCGGCCATGGTAGAAGCCTTCGGGGTCCCAACAGGAGACGCCAATGCGTAGGTTACTTCTCTCGTCACTTTGCGCCCTTGCGCTCAGCGCGTGCGACCCATCACCTCATGCCTACTTCACGATCTATCACATCGTGATCGCAAACCAAGGAGGAGCGCCCGCGTACATGATCCAGCAGTGCGACTACATGGACAACCATCTGGATGGCTGCAAGCTCTACGGATACCGCAGGCCAGTCACTTCAGATGGGCTCGCCGAGATCACTGAGATTTACAACTACTTCGCGCACCCGGTAACCCCGCAGGTGCTGGAGGTTGTGAAGTGACCCACTCTATCGCGCTGCTGCCGCGCAGCTTCAAGCCCATCTATCTCTTCCCCGTGCTCACGCGAGACGACCGCACGGTCGAGCTGCTGTGCACCACCGAGCCCCTGTCTGACGGCAGACAGGTCATTGGGATTGTCACCAATGCCGACGGCTCGCGCGACGTCAGGACGTGGTTCGCCAACGGCGCCTACTACATCCGCGGCGAGCACGAGCTGGACTTGTTCAACGAACTCGCAAAGGACAGGCAGCCATGAGCAATGCTCCGGCTTCCTCAAATCCGAAGGTCTATGAATGTGAAGGCCCGAGCGACTGCACTATCAACTGCGGCGACAAGTTCGTGCTGCTCGAAGATTACGAGCGAGTGAGGCGGCGACTGACCGAGCTTGAGAATGAGCCCGGGGAGAAGCATTTCCAAGGCGTGCTCGCGGACAACCGCGACTTAGCCGACGAGATCGAGCGGCTGCGAGCGGCGCTGGAGCGGATTGTCTGGTGGAGCGGCTGTGAAGACAATGACGAATACTACGAGGAAGTCGATGCCATCGCCCGATCTGCCCTCGAAGCCGGACCACCTTCCGAGACGACAGGTGATACCGGAGCTATTTTCCACAAGCCGGGGTGCAGCGCCATCACTGGGCGACTCCTGACATGCGACTGCGGAGCTGCTGAGAACGGGAAAGGAAATCTATCATGAGTTTCCAGTGGATGCGATGCAACGAGTGCGGCCTCGAGCTGTCAATGGGAAGCGCGGCCGGGTTCCATTGCGGAAAGCCTCTGCACATCGTCAGCGACGCCGACGGCGAGTGGCCGCTGACCATCCCCTACCCGGCGCTCGGCAAGGCGCTGAAGGACGCTGTCGGAGCGCAGGCCGTGATCATCCACGCCATGGCCGACCAGCTCATGGCCCTGCGCTCCATCGTCTTCGCCATGCTCGTGCAGGCGAGCAAGGACGAGCTGAGCGCGACCGATGTCGACGGCAAGAACCCGTGGTTCGCCATCAAGGAGGGCGCGAAGAAGCTGATGAACCCCAAGATCAAGGAGCTGAATGCGCTGCTCGGCATCAAGGCCGAGGCGCAGACCGAGCGCAGCGGCGTCGTCATAGCCAGCGCCGAGACGCCTATGGTCAAGGGCTGATGCCAGTCCGCGTAGAAGACGACGGCCTCACCAACCAGCAGCGCTGGCGCCTGCGCAGGGCCGGGGTGCTGCCCCCGTATGTGCCAGCGTTCGGAAAGCGGTGGCGCGACATGACTCGCGAGGAGCGACTCGCAGTACAGCGCCACCTCAATCGCGAGTATCGCAAGCGCGTGCGCGCCACGCGCCCGATTGACCGTCAGCGATCAGCTGCCATCAACAGCTGGCGACTTGCACCATGAAAAATTTCACGTGGGCCCAGCTGATGGATCAAAGACAATACGCGCCCAATCGCTTCGATGCCAAGGCTCGCGCCAAGGGACGGGCCACAATGCGTCAGAGGCGATTCGTCGACAAGCTCGTGGCAGAATATCAGGGCGTCAAGCCAGCCACTAAACCAGACGAGCCCAGCCGCAAGAATGGGAAAAACAGAACGAGGAACCCCAAGGGGATCCTAGTGCATGCCACAGATGCAGAAGCGCAAGCCGCGCTTCGCAGGTGGCTATCCGCGCGACCGCTTCTTTGACGTCTGCTCGTAAGGCTTCTGGTAGTCGAGGATGTCGGAGCCGGAATCACCCGGGCGCCCCTTACCCTCGCCACTGCGCGCATTGCTGACGGCGGTGTCCATCATCCCCTGAAAATCTTCCTTGGCGCCGTCGGGCTTGGTTGCCGCCGGCTTCGACTTCGGGGAGTGCGTGCTGCGCAGGCATTCCCGGTGCGCTCGACCTGTCATTTTGTCACCTCAGAAACTCAATACCGGAACGGGGATGCCGTTCTCAACCTGCCAACCGGCCTTCCACTCGCGGCCACCTAGCCACGTGCCGCGCAATATCGGCGCCGGCCCAGAGCCGCGCCATCTGAATACGTACTTCAGCTCGTCGGCGCTGTTGCGCCCTATCGACCAGCACATCGCCCGCCACACGGGGTTGCGCCCGTCCATGTACTTGACGTGGGCGCCGTTGTCCCAGACCATGGCGTAGCGGCCGCTGACCCCGTCCTCGGGGTTGCCGAAGACCGCGTTGAGCGGCGCCCAGTCCCATGCGTCGATGGTACGGGTCGCGTCGAACTGAGACGGCACGTCGTGCCACGCCTGCAGGGCGCAGGGGATTGGCAGGATCAGGTAGCCTAGCGCGGTGCCTACGAGGCTCAGCACCTCTACGACAACGAACACGACCGCCTCAAGCCACGCCATCATCCCCCATTGTACCTGATTCCGGCGGCGTGAGCTGGTCCCAGAGCCGGGGGCCCGGGCCGAGCTTTCCTTGGCGCCGGTAGGCCTCCAGAGCCGCCCTGTGGGATTCGATCTCCTCTGGGGTGGCCCTGACTACCGGGGTTCGGGCCTGATCGGCTGGGGCGGCCTTACGCTCGGCCAAGGCCGCACTCGCTGGCCGGCGGCAGGGGCTCACCGGCGTCGGCGTCCACGACTTGGCACCGGCACATGTGCCAGCCGCTGCCGGGTAGAATCCCTACCACTTTTGCACAACTGAGGATCTGCTCGGGGCGGTAGCCGGCGGCGATCATCTGCTGGTAACGAGGGTCGTCATCCCTTGACACAAACCACCTGACGCAGCTCGGCCACGATCTCGACGAGGTCGCTCTGGTTGTCCATCACCTGCTGGATGTCTTTGTAGGCGCCCGGGATCTCGTCGACGACGTCCGCATCCTTTCGACACTCGACTCCAGCTGTCTGAGCAGCGAGATCCGCAGTGGTGAAGACGCGCTTAGCCTCACCCCGAGACATGCGTCGGCCAGCGCCGTGAGAGCAGCTGTGGAAGCTCTCAGGATTGCCTCGTCCTCTGACGATAAAGGATCGCGCCCCCATGCTACCCGGGATAATTCCGAGGTCGCCCTCACGAGCGCGGACAGCGCCTTTGCGCGTGACGTAGACATTGCGACCATAGTGATTCTCCACGGCGACGTAGTTGTGATGGCAGTTGACGGCCCACTCAGTGGTCTCGATGTCGCGGCCGAGCGCCACCTCGAGAGCTGTCTTTGCCGCGCCCATCATCAGCTCGCGGTTGACGCGGGCGTAGTCCTGCGCCCACGACAACGCGCGCCAGTAGTCGGCGAACACCGGCGAGCCCTCGGGCAGGTAGGCGAGGTTGGGGTCCGGCAGCCGGATGTGCCAGCGCTCCATCTCCTCCTTGGCGCGGTCGATGAAGTAGGTGCCGATGCGGTTGCCGATGCCGCGCGAGCCAGAGTGCAGCATGATCCAAACCGCATCCTCCTTGTCGAGGCACAGCTCGACGAAGTGGTTGCCTGTGCCGAGCGTGCCTAGCTGTCGCAGGCCCTGCTCTGGGCGCGTGATGACGCCGGGGTGCCTCTCCTTGACGGCCTTCAGCCTCGAGTCGTCCTGCAACAGGTTCCACTCCGCGGTATTGGCCTCGGGCGGGTTGTGCCACGCCCCGCGGTCGTTGGCGCCGCCGTTGTCTGTGCGGCCGTGAGGGATGATGGCCTCGAAGCGCGCGCGTACGTCGGCGAGATTGTCGGGCAGGTGCACGGCATGCAACGCGAGCTTGTGCGCCATCATACCGCAGCCAATGTCCACGCCCACCGCGGCCGGCACAATGGCCCTGATCGTGGGGATGACAGAGCCCACCGTCGACCCCATGCCCCAGTGGCAGTCTGGCATCACGGCGACGTGCTTGTGGATGAACGGCAGCGTCGACAGGTTCTGCAGCTGCACGAGTGCCGAAGCCTCAACGTCGTCCGTCCACACCTTAACGGGCGCGCCACCCGGGGCACGCAAAACCTGCTTGATGGTCACGACGGGCTGCTGAGGTTGCGCTGCAGGCTGGCTGAGACTTCGGCGTGCTGCTTCTGTAGCGCCCAGAGCTTGCGCGCGATCTCAGAGATGATGCTCGCAGACATCCTGACGCGCACGCGCTTGCGCACGCGGCCGCGGCCCAGCTCATCCATCACCAGCGACGGGGCCTCATTGCCCCACCACGAGCCCTCGATCTTCACCATGTCTACGTCGATGGTAATCATACGTCCTCCGGCGCGCCAATCGCGTCGTAAATCGGCGGCCACTCAAGCGGCGGCCCATCATGCACCAGCTTTGACAGACGGTCAATCCAATCTCGTTCATGGCGCATGAACTCCAGAACCTCGGGCCATCCCGGGAAGCCGGCGCAGGTGTTACCGAAGTCGATGAGGACGCCCTTGAACTCCTTGCAGTTGGCCTTGTGCACGCGGTCGTCGATGAGGTAGTCCTCGTCGTCACCGAGCAGGCCCTTGTCGTGCGTCATGATGATGCGGCGCTTCAGCTCTGGCAGGTGCTCGAGGATCCACGCTGCCTTGTCGGCGTACGCGGCCGCGTTCCCTGTGGGCGGCTTCGTCGCGATCCAGACCTCGAAGCCCATACCTATGAGCGAGCGCACGGCCTCAATCGCTCCCGGCAGCGGCTTCAGATCCTTGAAGGCGCCGGGGATGTTCTTCACGCGGTCGCCATCGAGATCGAGCTTGCGTTTGAGAGCGGCGAAGTCAGCCACCACGCCATCCATGTCCACGAACACCCGGTTGGTCACAGATCGACCCCGCAGCCCTCGCACACCGCGCGGCCATTCTTTTCCACGCGCTTGTGGCTGTGCCGCTTCCAGTCGACCACCGGCGGCGGTGACGGGGCAGGCTCCTGCGCGTCGCTGTAATCCTCGAGCGCCTGCAGCACCACGCGCCGCAACTCATCAGGGGTGATGGTGAATGAGATTTCCAGCTCATCGTCCGGCAGCCCGGTGTGCTCGAGCACTACGGCGGCGTCCACTACACGCTCGGCGATGTCGTTGGCGGCGATGGTGTCGAATACTTTCACTTGCCCTCCAGCCCGAACTGCTCGCGCAGGCGTGCGGCCTCGACGCGGCGGCGAACGCCAACGAGCTGGCGCTCGGCCTCGGTGGTGACCTTGCGCTTCACGGAGCGCGTGCCCTCGAGGACGTCCAGTTCCTTGTCGGTGTACGTGGAGAAGTCTGCCGGCGTGGCCTCGAGACGGCGGATGGCCTCGAGGCGCCTCTGTGCCTTCTGCTTCATTTGTCCTCCTTCACTGACAGGATCTCTGTATCGACGAGATCGACCTCCAAGCAGGAGGTATTGTCACCCTGCCGGAAGGCATCGCGCGCCTCCTCCTCGGTCTCGGCGTCGTACGTGTACTCCCTGATGACCGTTTCGCGCGCACGCACGGTGAACTGCTTGCTCACTTCACCCTCCTCACTCGGGCGCCGCGGTGCCAGCCCGGATTAGATGCGGCCTTGGCGAGCACGGAGCCGTCAGCGCGCTGGTCGTAGCGCGGCGTCGGCCGGTGCTGGAATGACGAGCCCAGCCAGCGCGAGCGCGGGCGGCTCGGTGTCTTATCGTTCATCGCTGCAACTGCCCCTTCAGGAACCCGTGCGTGCCCTCGGCTGCGCGCTTCGACAACTTGTCGACGTTGCGCTTCATGATGTCCTCGAGCGTGAAGCCCCCGCTGATGGCGAGCGCCGTCAGATACCAGAGTACGTCGCCCAGCTCAAGCGCGAACTGCTCGGGGTCGATGGGCTTGTCGCGGTCGATGTTCTTCTTGATGGGCTCGATGACCTCGCCGGCCTCGCCGGCAAGCCCGAGCCCGTACACGGCCAGCGCTACGCGCGGGTCGCGCTTCTCGCTCGTAAACATCGTGCTACGGACGAACGCTTCATACTCCGACGTCATGAGAAATTTCCTTCCTGCCGTGTGTTAAAACGATTGCCGAGCGCGTCTTCGGCAGGTACTCGCGCCAGCGGTTGAGCCATCGTCCGCGGAAGCTCAGCACCCACGTGGTGGCTGCAATGCCTTCGACCATGTGAAAGGTCGTGCGGTAGGTGCGCACCGGACGCAACGACGGCAGGTACTTGATTGGCTTAGCGCCGAAGACGAACTTCTCCAGCAGGCCGCCGCTGAGCACCCACGACACCGAGTTGAAGGCGTGGGTGTGGTAGGCCTCGCGCGAGCCGCGCTCAAACTTGAGCAGCAGCGCCGACCCCCAGCGCTTGGACTCGATACCCCACACACGAACCCGGGACTCCGGGCCACCGTCTTTCGCGCCCAACAGAATTTTCATTTGCATGCCCTCGCTGGTGCATCGGGGTGCTTGGCGCACCACCGGTCTGACATCTGGTAGAAGCCCGAGCGCTCGAGGACCGAGCACCCGGAGACGAGAAAGCATACGGCCACCGTGGCCGCGAATAGCAACGCGCAGCCGAGAGCGCCGGTCACAAAGCCAAGCCACTCGCTACGATCCACGAACGATCTCTTGCAGGCGGCGCTCGAACTCCGCGGTGCGCTCGATGAGCGGGAGATCGTCCATGCCGCCGCTCCACCGCGCGCTCTGGTACTTGTCCCACGCCATCTGAAGCTGGCCGCCCTCGGTACGCTCAACTGGGAAGGTTATGATCATGACCGGAGTATAGCAAAGAAAACGCCGCAATGTAAGTCTTGCGGCGCTTCTTTTGGGCTTACGGATTTTGTTGCGTACGCTCGGTGACTGCCTCCTGAGGCTACCATGGACGAGATCAGGATAGCAGAAGGCCCCGGAGTCTGCAACCCCCGGGGCCTATTTCTCGCTGCTATGTATGTGATGTGAATTGAGGGTAGTACTAGTTCTTCACGTTCCTGCCTCCTGTGTTCGCAAATCGAGATGTCCTGATAAGCATAGCACAGGAAGTGGTGGGGGTGGGAAGGGATCGAACCTGCGGCCTCGCGATTATCGGTCGCGTGCTCTGCCAGCTGAGCTACCCTCCCATCGAATTGGCTGGGAAGGCAGGGATCGAACCTGCGGCCTTCTCGTTAACAGCGAGTCGCTCTACCTACTGAGCTACTCCCCAGCAATCGATCCGTAAGCGCATTGCGCTCGATATATGGCGCCCCGGGTGGGACTCGAACCCACGACCTTCCGGTAGACAACCGGCGGCTCTGGCCGCTGAGCTACCGGGGCGCCGCCCTGATCAAGGCGTCAACAGAATCGGGCCGTATATCGGCTGCCCGTAGCAGGCGATGGATCCGCACGGCTGTGACAGCAACGTCTCGGCGACATAGCCGCCGTCGTTCGTAAACGAGTTACCGACCACCGTCGTGCTCGGCGGCGTTCGCGACGGCATCACCAGACCGAGGTCGGGGCAGCTGTATGAGGCCGGCGCGCCGTTGCTGGCGAACTGAACGGTGTCCGTTGCACTCACAAGATTCCCCGATAAGTCCCACGTCAACTGCGCGCACGAGTAGTACGTGTGGATGGTAGCGCCGCGCCCGCTGTGCCCGCAGGTGAAGTAGGCCGGAACCTGACCCGTGACGTAGTTGCCGTCGGCGCTGAAGCCGGTTACCGCGGTGCTATACACCTTCAGGTTCACCTGATCGGCGTAACACAAGAAAGTCTGCACAGGCTGCGCAAGCGCAAGGGTCTGCGGTGTCGGCAGGTCAATCGACGTCTGGGCCTGCGCTGAGAGACTACACAGCGCCAGAATCACAAGGGCAAGAAAGTTTTTCACAGTGGCTTCCTCTTGGTTAGGTTAAGTCAACACCAGCAGTCTACCACAATTCTGGCAGGCACCCAAGGAATCGAACCTTGCCACACCGCTTTGGAGGAGGCGTCGCCAGCCTTGGAACATTGGCGCCTAAACTATGGAGCGCAGCGAGGGACTCGAACCCTCATCGTCAGTTTGGAAGACTGTCATGCTGCCATTGCACCAGCCACGCTCACCAATAATACACGTGCGGCTTCTTGTGGTCGGGGAAGTTTCCATCGTCTTCCGCCTTGCCGCTCACCACCGCATGCAGCTTCTGCCGCAGCTCCGCACGCGCCGGCACGTGCGTCATCTCGTGGTGCCAGCTCGATGGCTCTCGCCACGCCCAGTAGCGATCCGGCGGAGCCAAGCCTCGCTTGCGCTTCGCAGCACGCACGTCTCTAAATGTCCCGCTCATAGTAGCACACCCCAAAAAGAAAGGGCCCGTCGCCGGGCCCCTTCTTGGATTGCCACTTGAGCTGGCGATCAGGTGCCCGCGCTTCCCCACGCGCCGCGGTAATCGCTCCAGCCGAAGCTGTACCGCTCGCGCGCCTTGTAGCGCATATTCCCGGTCTCGAAGTCGCCCTCGATCCCGCGCTCGACCTTCTTACGCACGAAGTGCTTGAGGCCGTCCGCCACGTCCGTCTTCACGTACCAGCCGATTGGATCGGTCAGGTAGTGGTTGACGCTGACGCCACCGGCATACGTCCCGAGGGACTTCAGCGCGTTGATGTCGTTGTCACCCGTTGCCGGACGGAACTCGCTGAACAGCAGGCGCTGCGCAACGTACTTGTTCCCGTTCGGAACGATGAGGCGCTTGGGCTTGGCAGCCATGCGGATGCCACGCTCGTCGACCCACAGGCCGATGCTGATGTCCGTCGCCTCGAGCGCGGCCTCGGTGAGGTCCGGCTGAGTCGAGAACATGTTGGCCTGCGTGCCACCACCCCAGATCGGATGCGCGGTGCTGAACAGCGCGACGCCGTCGCCGCCCGGGAAGGACGCCGAGAAGCCGTTGTTCAGGATGTTGGCACCCTTCACTTCCTTGGTGTTCTGCAGTCCACGTGCCAGCGACTTGCTGTACTTGCCCGCGATGGAACCGTAGAGGCCGTCCTCTTCCGCTTCCTGAGTGATCGCGAACGCCAGCGCAATCGTGTCGTGGATGTAACGCGCGACGTAGGACTCTGCGCCTTCGTCGTATGTCACTGCCTGACCTTCCGTCTTGACCGGGGCGGTCCCGAGACCCGCCATCAGCACGTCCTCTTCGTACGCCTTCACCGAGGTGTTGATGTCGAAGATGTCGCGCCACTCTTCGGGGTACCGGTTGTACTCCATCCCGAAGACGGTGTTCAAGCCCAGCTGGAGCTGCTTCTTGAACAGTGAACGATTCATTGCCATGTTGGCTATTCCCCTTGGTTGCCGGCTTAGGAGCCAGTTGCCACGTACGTACCCGGGTTCAGCTCATGCTTACCGATCAGAACCTCGAGTTCCGAGAAGCCGCCGAAATCGTTTCCGGGGATCTGGGTGAGGTTGACGGCAAACAGAGTCTTACTCGTGTTCGCGTGGGTGGCGGCGTCGACGTACTCAGCTGACATGCCGGTCAGAAGTGACCCGTTGGCCTGTCCGCCGTGGTTGTAGTAGGCGCCGATGTTTGTGTTGGCGATGGAGCCGTTGCCCGTCTGCGCCTTGAAGACGATGAGCGGGTCATCGTAGACGAAGGCGTTGATCACGGTGCCGGTGGCAATGGGAATGCCGGTCACGAACACCTTCTCGAAGCGGACGTTGCCGAACGAGTCGACAAACTGGCAGCCCATGTAGACGCCGCGCGCGGTGCCGGCGACAGCCGTTACCTGCACGTTGCGACCCGTACCCGTGGTCGACACGAGGTCACCGGCGAAGATGCTGGTGCCGTAGTTCGACGCGATGGTGTATCCACCGTTCGTGTTGGGACGAACGAGACCACCGTTCTGGTGCCGGATCGGCTTGAAGCCGTAGGGGCCCTGCGGAAGCGTAGAAGTCATGTAGAAATCTCCTTGATGCGATCCCTACCACGACTCCGGGGGATCAATCCCCCGCGTCCGGTCGGCGACCGCGTGTTACCGTTGTGCGGCGCTCGGCAATGATTGGCTTGCCGGGGCGCTCATCTTTGTGAATGTCGCGCTCGATTGCCTCGTTCTGCGCAGCCATGAGCTTGTCGTAGAACTTCTTCCGAGCCTTCGCCACTCTCGCGGGCAGCTCCATAAGGATCAGCCCCTCAACGGCAATCACATCGCCGAGCTGCTTGTGAGTCATGGTTGCCGGTGCGTACCCGCTCGGCACTGTACCCAGTGCGCGCGGGCGCCATCCCTCACGGTGAGCCCGCTGCAGGCTCGCCGGGTCTTCCCCGGTACGGAACGCGCTGCGGATCCACCTCTGTACGAAGCCGGGACGGGGCGGCGGGGCCTCGAGGTTCGAGGGATCCTGCCACTCAATCGCGTCGGCTTCTCGCTCGACTACGTCAACATCGCCTTCCTGATCGTCCGCGGTGTCGTGGCTGTGCTCCACGCCGTGGACTTGAACCGCATCGCGCCGGAGCGCAGCCTGCTTGTTCTTGTGGCGCCGGGCGAGTTCCGCTCGCAGCGCCTCATCAGGAACGTCCTCCATGTCGAAGTCATCGACACGAGGCACAAAATTCTCTTCCCCACTCATCTGCCCGGGTTCGGTAGCCATCACTCACTCCTCTCGGCGCGGGCCTGCGAGATTTTCTCTCGGGCCATGCTGCGCAGCACGTTGGGGTCACTCACGTCGAGGCCCATAGCCGCCGCCATCGCCTTGTCTTCCTTGGTGATCACCACGCGCGTGCGACCGTTGGCGTCGCGATTGACCTGCGTGTTGGTCTGACCACCTCGGACTCCGTCGCTGCCGCCGCCACGCGGGCCCGGTCGGGGCTGCTTGCGGACCTTCAGATACGGGTCATCGGGCTTGATGTCGAACCCTTGATCGGCCAGAATCTTCGTGAGCTTCACGTAGTACTGGTCGCTGTTCAGGTTCTGACCGCCCTGATAGAGGAGCGCGTCTGCAGCCGTAGCCGCAGCTCGGAACGAGGCGTTGTTCTGGTACTGGGGGTGCGCCTGAATCCATGCCTCTGCCTTGGGGTGGAGCTTCTTGGAAGCTGCGGCCGCTGCCGCATCTGGCTTCTTCGTCGCCGCCTCACGGAGCCGAGCGCGCTCCGCTTCTCGAGCACGCTTGTCCGCCTTGATGTCGGTGATCTTGTCGTCAAGATCCACAACCTTGGCGGTCTCGCCGGCCTCCATCGCCGCGGCCTTTGCCGTCTTCAGCGAAGTCAGCTCGGTGTCGGCCTTCTCGTCGGCGCGCGACCACTCGGTCTCTTTCGCCTGCAGGTCGACCTTCGTGTTCAGCTCCGCGAACCGGGCTTCGGTCTCGCGCTGACGGGCTTCGGCCTCCTGACGGAGGTTGCGCTCGCGCATGATGCGCTGGCGCGCTGACTGACTCAGACCCTTCAGGTCTTCGTCTTCACCGTCGGTGGTCTCGTCATCATCGGTGGTGGTCGCTGCCTGCGACTCGTCACCGTCGACGATATCGATACCCTCGTCCGCGTCACCCTTCTTCCCGCCGAGGTCGCCGAACTGATCGGCCTTCCCCTTGTCCGGGTTGCCCGGAGCCGGGTTGATGATGGCGCCGGTCGCGTCTTCACGCGCCGGTGTGCCGAGATCGACCTGTGTGTCCACAGGTTCGTCGGGCTGCCCGTTCAGGTCAGAGAACGTGTGCTCGTAGGTCTTGGGCATGGTGTCCCTTTCTTCTTATAATTCGCCTGACGGGACGAACCCGTGCAGTGGGTAGGGACCAACTCGCCATCTCAGGCGAAGCGTGTCACCTGAAAGCAGTATAGCAGCTCTACTTCTTCGGCGTTTTTCTGCCTGCGCGGAGATTGGCGGCGACGGGGATGAAGCCCTCGAAGACGGCCTTCATCTTCTCGTCGTTGCTGCGCGGATCGCACTGCGGACACGAGCATCCGCGCCTTGAAATGCGCGGGCGCGGCGCGCGCCGCTCGTGCGGCAGAACGTCACCCATCGCGGCCGGCGTAGACGATTTCGATTCCGGACTGTCGAGCCAGCCCGACCATAGAGGCTGTACCCTTTCCACCGGGAAACGCAAGAACCTTGTCTGGCCGGAGGCCGAAGGCGTTGAGCATGCGGGCGTTACGATACGGGCCAGAAGCCTTACCGCGAGCGCTGTACCAGTCGGCGGGGACAGTGAGGACGGGAATAAAAAACGTCTCGCCGTAGAGACGAGCCAAGAAGTCAGCGCCTGTCGGGCACCCGCCGTTGACGATGAGGTCTTCGTAGGCGCGGAGGCGGAACTGCCCGAGTTCGGCGGAAAATCGTTTGCGGTCGTCGTACTCCCTCCCGCCCGTCACCAAGAGAATCGTCATCCCGCATCCACCCACGTCACAATGGCGGCGGGGTCGGGAACGTAGCCGAGCAGCTCCGTGTCCTTCAGCACGAGCTGGATGGCCTTGGCGCCGGTGGGCCACTTCGCGCGCAACGGATACGGCTGGCCGGCGTGACGCGGATACGCCCAGTACTCGCCGACCTTGGGCACGCGCCCCGTCGACATGTCGAGGCCGCTGTTGGTGCGTCCCTTGAACGCGAGCGGGCCGACGTATAGCACCTTGCCCACGCTCTGGAATACGTTCTGCGCCTCGATGGTTGAGGACGCGAAGGCGAGGCCGCCGCGAGTCTCTTCGTTGGGCTTGTAGCAGAGCAGGGTCACGTACCACGTGCCCGGCTCGACGACCGGAGTCTCTACGTCAAAATGGGACGTCTTCCCAAGCTGGTCGGTCAGCTCCAATACCTCGTCGAACTCCCCCGTCAGCAGTTCCAGCGTCATCGCTATCTCCTCTCTGTCGCTTCAGCTTCTTGACCGTCTCCTCCAGCTCTGACACGGCCTTGAGCCGGCCCACCTCTTTGAGGTAGTCCTCGTGCGGCAGCCCCTGAGCGAATCGACGGTTAACGTCGTCGCGCAAGTGGGACAACGCTTCTTGAACTGCTTCGTACTCGCGGGCCATCGGCAGCCTCCAGATACTGGTTGGTGATCTGCTCCAGCTCTCGCTGGATCGCCCGCATTCTATCACGATCCTCGGCACGCTCGCTGCCGCCGAGGCCACGATATTCCGCCTCGAGCCGGGCGCTACGCTCCGCCAGCTCCCCCATCGTCGGTGTCGTATCCTTCATTGCCGGCCTCTTTCTGGATCCGGGCGTGGAGGTCCGCCGCGCTGTTCTGCCCACCCATCATCATGTGGCCGATGGTCCGCAGGGTGTTCTTGAACCCGGCCCCGGACTCCTTCGCCGCGGACGCGAACGTGCGCGGGCTCAGGTCTTCCGTGCGAATCCCGCGCTGGCGGAGAAAGGACCGCGCGGCCCTGACCTCAGCCGGAAGTGGATGCGCGGCCACAGCCTATCACATCCCCGGCGGCGGTGCGCCCTGCGGCGGCCCGCCCTGAGACGCGCCGAATGCCGGACCACTCGGCGGCGGCCCCTGAGGATTGGGAGACATCGTGTCCTCGTCGCTGGGCAGGCTGATGTCGCGCGGGCGACTGATGAGGCCCTCGCGCATGAGGCGCGCGCGCAGCTCGGCGTCGAGGCGCTTCTCCTTGGCGTGGGCCTGCACGTCCTTGCGGTGCTCGTCGGCGGCAGCGGACACGTTCTTGCGCTGCGTCGTAGCCTGATCCTCGGCGGCCTTGGCCTGCGCCTTGATCTGCTCCGGACTCGGCGGCGGCTGCCCGCCCGGGGGCTGGCCCGGCTGCGCGGGGTTGATCTTCGCCGCGACGGCGCCGGCAATGAGAGCCTGCACGTCCGTTGGCAGCTCGTTCTTCTCCGGGTCTTTGGGATCGAACGGCGGCAGCGGGATGCCGAGTTGCTGCTCGATCTCGGTGCGGTACTGCATGCCGATGTGCTCGGCGATGTGCGCGGCCATGACCATCTGGAAGTTCTGCTGCAGCGCCGGATCGAGGGCGGCCATCGCGCTCTGCATGAACTGCTTGTGGATGGCGATGTGCGCCTGATGGTTCTGATCCTGATACGCGCGCACCGGCGTGTTGGCGATGATCGCCTGATTCTCGCTGACGGGATCCATCGGGACGTCCGCGGACTCCGACATGTAGTCGTCGACGTCGTTGAAGCGCAGGGCCTTGATCATGGCGCGGTGTGCGCGCCGCTTGGCTTTTTCGCTGTACAGCGAAGGATCGCTGGCGATGAGGGAGAGCATGCCCTGCGCCATGGCGATGCGCATCGTGTGCGACCAGATGTTGGGGTCACTAACCGGCCGCACCTCGTGCTTGCCGCTCGAATTGAAGTCGGAGCCGATGAGCAGCTGCTGGCCGCTCTCGTCCTGAAACTTCTCCGTGTCCATCGGATACGGAGCATCACCCATGTACTCGGCGTTCAGCGTGTAGAGTATCTCGAACTCGTCCTTGCACGACACGTGCAGGCGCTTGTGAATGGCGCTGAAGACCTTGCTGCCCTGCTCGATGATGGCGAGCGTCGTCCCCACGGGCCCGGTGTTCGGCGAGTCGCCGACCATGGCCTCCGTCGTCGAGCTGAAGCGCTCTATGCCCTTGATGAGCAACTCGAGTGTCTGGAACAGCGCGGGCGTCGGCTCCTTGAACGGCGGGCTGTAGAAGCCCTTCGCCAGCTCCTCGGCGGCGAGGTCGACGTCGACCCACTCGCCGGGCTTGAACCTGACCTCGCCGGCCATGCGCGCCTCTTTCGTGCGGAAGCCACCGCTGACGCTGGACGACAGCGAGCCGTCGAGGAGGATGCGCAGGGCGCCGCTCGCGGCCGCGCCGAGGCTGCCGATGAGGTGGAGGATGCCGAATCCATAGAAGCCGAAGCCCGGCAGGTACTTGTAGTGCACGAACCAGATGCGCTTGCGGCGTTGCGGGTCGTTCTTCTTCCAGTTGCGCTTGATGCTGAGGATCTCGCACGACTCGCGGTCGAAGGTGATGATATACGGGTACGCGAACTTGTTGTTCTCGATCCCGACCTCGTCGACGAATCCGCTGTCGACCTTGAGCCACGGCACGATCACGTCATCGGACGCGATGGGGTGGCTCTCCTTGAGGAAGTTGAAATCGATGTGCATCTCGCACAGCTCGTAGACGTTGTCGTCGTCGTGCCGCACGGCAGTGCGCTTGTCGGCAAGGTCTGAGAGTTCGCGCGGGTTCTCGGAGCCGACGTTGGCAACGTAGGGCTGCTTCCACATGTTTACGGGCTTGATGAACTCGTCGTCTGCGATGGCGCGCTTCAAGTCGTTCGCCGTCATGTAGTAGCGATGCGTGTAGCGGCTGGCGCCGGGCAGGCTCTCGGCGTCGTAGGGGACGATGAAGTCGTTGACGTTGATGAAGCGGCCCACGGGCATGCGCTTCTGCATGTCGTAGTAGCACTTCTTGAACGCGCTGCCGGCGAACGGCAGGTAGAACAGCATCTTGTCGACGCCCCAGAAGTACTCCTTGTCGTCGCGCGTCAGCTGCCGGTTCATGTAGGATTCGATGCGGTCGGCACGATCCTCTTCGTCGTCACCAGCGCCGTCCTCGACCTGCACCTTGACGGGGCCGGTGGGCGGGAAGATTTCGTTGATGGCGCGCGACTGGAACTGCACCATGGCCTCGGCGAGCGCCGGGTGATTGACCATGGACGCGCCGTCGAACACGGCCTCGGTCTCGGGGATGTCCTTGAGGCCGATGATCTCTAGACCCTTGCTGAGCCGGCGCAGGTGATCCACGCGCGAACGCTCGTCGACCTCGACGTAGTCCTTCAGCTTCTGCCCGATGGCGCGGCGCGCGTTGGCGTCCAGATACTTGGCGAGGTTCTCGTCCTGCTCGCTGCGCCCGAGCTTGCCCTCGGCATCGCCGTCGTCATCGCCGTCACTGCCTCCGAAGCTGACGACGGTGTCACCGTCCTCATCCATCGTCATGACGTCTGCGCCCTTGGCGCTGGACTTGACCGGGCGTTCTTGTGATTGTTCAACGAGAGCCATGCACTACCCCGTACTGATGCCCCTGCGGACTGACGGCCTGAACAAGCGGATCTCGTCGGCCTCCTCTTGGAATTGGACGCCGTCCATCTTGCGCAGCCACATCAGCCCCATCAAGAAGCAATCGACCCAGTCGTCATACTCTCCGTTCGGGAAGTCCGCGCACTCTTTGATGACGGGACCAGCGAACGTCGACTCGGGCAAATAAAACACGCAGCCCTTCTCGAGAGCGAGGGATGCAGTATGGGCGCGGGCAATTTTGTCGCCGTCGCCGTCAATCTTCACGGCCTTGACCGGAATACCGGCGCGACGCAGCTCCTTGATGAGAGCATGGCCGCTGGCTTTCTTCTCCACCAGAACCCAATCGGGGTGAACCTTCTCGTAGGAGCGCTTGGCTTCCTCACGCAGGTCGGGGAACCCGATCTTCTCTCGCCATGCCCCGACGAGTATCGCGGCGTTGCGAGGGGCCTGCTTGACGGGGGTCTCGATCACACGGCCATCTGGTCGACGGACCTTCGTCAATACCTCTCCAGTATACCTGAAGATGCCCAGAGTCAGCCGGGCAGTGTAGTCGTTTTCCTCCCCCTCCTCGAACGCGGTGTCGTAGAGCTGGATGACCTGATAGCACTCGGGGATCTCCGCCTGCCTGCCGGCGCGGGGGCGCCACGGCGGATTCACCCACGGCTTCCAGTACTCTGCCTTGAGGATGAGGCCGCCGTCCGTGGTGGGATCCTGCTGGAACTGGGCACTGTAGTCTCCGCCCGACATGTCGTGCTTGAGGGCCTTGGTAGCCGCGGTGTCGAGACGCTTCGGACACAGCAGCTCACCCTCGGCCTTGCGCGGGTCTTGGAAGATGACCTTGCCAGTCTTGGGGTGCTTGGTGACGCAGCGCTTATGGCCGACAAACTCGTTCGGGAAGCACAAATGGACGTAATCTTCGGGCGAAGTGGCCAATATGTGGCCGATAAGGTCGTTGGCGCGGGCGCGTTGGCCGATAACCACGCGGCGCGCCGTGGCGGCATTGTTCACGCGAGTGCGCAGCGGGCCCGTGTACCAGCGGATCGCGTTCTCGCGCGCCGTGTCTTGGTGCACGGTCTGAAGGTTGTGTGGGTCGTCAACAACAATGATGTCGCCACCGTAGCCGGTGAGGCGCCCGCCCACGGACACGGCCATGCGGCTACCGCCCTTCTCGTTGGCGTAGAGGTGCTTCTCGTTCTGGTCCGCGCGCAGGCGCGTGTCGAGGCCGTAGCGCTCCTTGTACCACGGCGACTGCAGGAGATCGCGGGTGCGCAGGGCGTCGCGCGTGGCGAGGCCGATTTCGTACGAGCCCGTGAGGAACTTGAGCGTGGCGTCCTGCGCCCAGCACCACGCCGGCCAGATGACCGAGACCTCGGTCGACTTCAGGAACCGCGGGGGGATGCTGACGATGAGGTTCTTGATCTCACCGAGGTAGACGTACGTCAGGTGATCGCACATCGCGTCGAGATACCAATCCCACTGGAGGTCGACGCTCTCGATGGTGTGCCAGCTCTCGCGCGTGAAGCGGCGCAGGCTGCGCCGGCACTGCTCGGCGCTGACCTCGGTGAACGACGGCAACCCGCCGGCTATGGCCTCGGCGACCGCAGCCACGGCCTAGTACTGGTCGGCGTCGTCCGGGGCGCCGGAGGCGCCGAACGCTGGCTGGGCCGGCATGGGGTTCGCCGGTGCCGGGGGAACGGGGGCGCCCTGTGCCTGCGGCAGCTTGGCACCGATCTTGCGCTTCTGCGTGCCTAGGGAGCGCTTGGCGCGGGCGAGAGCCGGGGCCTGAGGGTTGGGGCCCTGCGAGGCCGGCGACGGCATGGGGAGCTTCCCCGGGGCCTTGGGGCGCACGGCGGGGCGCGCGGGGCGCGGGCGGGCGCCGCCGAGGACGGGCTGGGTGGTGGGCGCGGCGCCGGGGGCGCGCGGGGGCACAGCGGAGACAGGGCGCTGCATCTGGCGCATGGGCAGGCGCGGGATTCCGCCGCCGGGGGCTGCGCTACGAACCGCTCGGGACTTGGGCATTGGTGCGCCTCTTCTTGTACGTGATCTTGGGCTGGACGCGCCTGAGCGCCTCCCCCTTGGGTGGTTCACTGCCGAGGGCCGGCGTCTTGGGTAGCCTCACCGGCTTTGACTGCGGCATGCTCCATTAGCATACCACTATCTCAAAGGCCGTGAGAAACCTCGATGTGACCGTGTGACTGGCTGATGCGGATGTTCTTGACCAAGGATACGCCCGAGAGCTGCACCTGCATGATCTCGATCCCCCACTTCCACCCGCGCGCGCGGCAGGTCTTAGTCAGGCCCTCGACGGCGGCGCCGTGGATGATGTCCTCCCACGTCGACTCCGTGAGCGCGGTTCCGATGATGCCCGTGCACGTGTCGGCGATGGCGTCCTTCACCTGCGTCACGCGCAGCACCGCCTTCTCGACGTCGTTGATCTGCCACGTGATGATGGCGTCGAAACCGATGCTCTTGCCATCCTTGGTCGTGGTCGAGAGGCCGGCGAGATGGTCGGTGCGGGGCGTGGTGTGCTCCTGCCAGACCATGTCGATGCCGAATGGCATCACCCAGTGGAAGCCGGGACCGAGCACGCGCTTGAATGTGCCGAGGCGCACGAGCGCTCCGGCCTCGTATGGCTGGAGCACTATGAAGGGAATTAGGTGACCGGCGACAGTCTGCAGCAGCTCAAAGATTCTGTCGAACACGGGTCACCTCCTACTTGAAAGCTCTCCGATCATTGTGCCGGAAATTCGTCTTCGTTGCAGAGAGCACCTTGTGGGCGTACTCGGACATCCCGAGCTTGGCGCATTCCGGGCACTTGATTGCTAGGTCAACGCCGGCATTCCTCGCGATCTCCGCCGTCTCCAAAGCCACCAGATCGTCGGAGACGTGGCCGAACACACACTCGAACTGGTAGACGGGCATGCTACAGACTCACGCGGAACGCGCCTGCCCATGCGCCGTTGAGCTGTGCATCGAGCAGCTCATCCAGCTCAGCCTCAGTCGGTGGCTCCCCAACAAACGCAGCGCCATCCTCGTGCTGCGGAGTATCCTTGATCGTGTACTGGTGAGGCTTGTGATCAGCGAACAGGGACTTCAGGTGCGCGACCTGAGACTCCATGCGGTCGATGAGTTCGGCCATCGCATCCGGGTTCGGGCACGGCGGCCGGTCGTCCTCGAACTTGCCGTACAGCTCTGCGTCGTACATGATGACGATGCACGCCATGGCATTGCACAGGTGATGCACGTTCGTCTTCTTGTCGCGGTTCTGGCCGTTCCACCACTTCTTGATGTGGCGCTTGAGAGCGGCGTGGTACGTCGACGCCCGCACGCCCTTGATGCGCCAGTTGTAGCGCCCGTACTTCAGAGCGCCCTCGAGGAAAGCCTCGGCGGCCATGACCTCCATGGTGTCCGGCGCCAGACCCAGATCCAGCTTCGCCGAGCCGATGATGTCCTTGGGGTTCGATGGCTTGGTATCCGTCACAGTCTCTCTCCCATGGCCCGGTGCAGGGCGTCGAGGATCATGAACTTCGGCGTCTCGAACACGGTGCCGGTCTCGGGATCGAACCGGTAGAACGTGAACTCGCGCGCGTTGACCAGTAGGCCGACAGTGGCCTCGAGGTTGGCGCCGCGGGACTTGTCCCAGCCGGGAAGGAACACGATGCCGTCGATCTCGTCGGCGACGAGCATGACGTCCTTCGCGAGGATCTGCCCCCACGTCTCGCCAGCGATCTTGTGGCTGGCGTCGAGCTTTCCGTCGGGGCTCGCCATGGCCGCGGCCTGCACTGCCGGCGAATCCATCTCAGCCGGGCTGACAATGTCGTAGCCCTGACCGCGCAGGTACTTCGCCGCGCGATGGAACAGGGGGAAGTTGAACTGCGGGATGTTGGTCATCGGTCCCGCGAGGTAGAGCTTACTCAAGGTACACGTCTCCGTTTTGCGCCATCTTGGCGTCCTCGTACGGCGCAACAACGCGCCGGTAGAACTCGAAGGCCGCGCACACAATGGCACCTATCACGAGACACAGTGTCGCGAATCGGATCTTGCCTTGCTCGCGCGCGAACCGCACGGCCAGCCTTGTGATGGCGTATGTCAGCTGGCCCGGCGTCGCGGGTTGCATCCCCGCGTCGATGTCGATCTTTTCCTCGTGCGAAATGTATGGCATCAGATTGTCATCGCCCTTGCGCAAGTTGCGTGAACCTGAATCGCGAAGTGCCTGAGACTGCGGTCCAGCCAGTAACCAGACGCGGCGCCGATCACGAACAGGAGTATAGCAAGCAGCGTGGTTTTCATGGCGCCGCCAGCATCGATCTGCGCTTGGCAATCGATAGCTGCATGGTCTTCCCCCGGGCGTAGTGGCCGCAGTCCCCGCACCTGTACTGGATGTAGACTCCCTGCTGCTTGACGCTGCGGCGGTTCTTGTCCTTGTTCATGCGCGCGCTCCCGCACGCCGGGCACATGGGACGCTCCTCATCGGAGTAGGCGCCGAGGTTCGGATGGTTCTCGATCCACGGCCGCTGCTTCAGATACACGCCCTCGGTCGCGAGAATGTCCTGCCTGTTGTAGCGCTTCATCACGCGCCACGCCTCGGGGATGTCCTGCAGCACGGCCTTCCACAGCTTGAAGCCCGGGTACTCGGGATGCTCGTCCTTTTGCTTCTGCAGCTTCAGGTACACGGAGGTGTAGGCCAGCTTCTGCGACGTGAACGCGAAATACTTCTTCGACACGAGCATGGTGTCGATGACGCGATAAGGCGACGGCGGCCCGAAGCCGTGGGCGATCAGGCGCGCGTTGATCTTGCGCATGTCGAACTTCTTGCCGTTCTGTGCGACGACAATGTCGGCCTCGTCCAGCAGCTTCCACAGCGGCTTCATCAACTTGCGGTCGTGGCGAACCCAGCGGCGACCACGGCCACCGGTGTCCATGTAGATAATCTTGTCCTCGCCAAGCCACTTGGCGGAGAACGACAGGATCGTCCAGTCCTCCTTGATCTGATCCAGACTGAAGCTCTCGTCCCAGATCCGCCACCCGTACAGCTCCAGAGGCGCTGTCTCAATATCGGTCACTAGAATGCGCGGACGCTTGGGCTGCTTCACTTGGTCTCCATGCCGAGGGCCGGCGGGCAACATGTCACCGGGCTGGCCGGCTCAGTGACGGAATTTGCTGCCCACCGGCGCCCGAACTCTCACCCGGGATCGCAGAGCTGTCCCGGGCATCGGATACCGTGTTGGCCGCAGCACGTAGTATACCCTCAAGCTCGGCCAGCTTGGCGGCTGGCAGACGCGAAAGGTCGTATCGAGCAGGCTCAGGCGGGCGCTCGCCCGGCTGCGGCTTGAGCCCTATGCCCATGGTCTTGCACAGGCTGTCGAGGGCTTTAATCTTGTTGTGGAACTTGATCTCCCCCAACACCCAGATGTCCGGCTTTCCGGCGACTGAGAGCGGGAGCAGGGTGAAGGACTCGATGGCCGCAGCCTCGGCGCGCGTCAACTCCGTGAGCATCTTCGCGCGGTGGCCGCCACCGGGAAGCTCGACGACGTAGTTGAGCGGGTTAGAGAACCCAACCTTGGCGTACTCATGTTGGATGCCGGCGATGCTGATGCGGGCCTCGCGCAGCGCCGTCTCCTCGAGGTGGTCGATGAAGCGCCGGCAGCGCTTGATCAGGCGCGCGGCGTCGCGGCTGGGGTTGCTAGACTCCACGCTGGCGTAGCCGGCCTCGGTGAGCGCCTTCTGAGGGTCGTGGTATTTGACCCACGCCACGGCGAACGCGCGTTGCTTGCCGGTGAGATACTCCCAGCCAACCTCGCGCTCGACAAGAGATGTCCCGGTCATACCGTATTATCCTCGGCGCCAAGCAGGGACTGCTGCCCGGCGAAATAACGATGCGCGCTGTAACGCCACTCATCGAACCCGTAGCAGACGTCGACGTAGTATCCCTGCCTCTCCATGCGCAACAGGAACTCATATTGCTCGGGGCTGGGCTTGCGCGCGCCGATCTTCTTCATCTCGAACCACGCGCCGTGATACTGCTTCACGGGCATCGCCAGAAACAGATCGCTGGTCCCGGGCTTGAGGCCCATGGCCTTCAGATGGTTCATCTGCCGCGAGCGGGCCGATGAGTCACCGGCTAGGTGTGCGCCGTTAGGGATGCAAATCAGCAGCGGCCCCCATGGATGCCGATCAGCGTACTCGACGCACAGCTTCTGGTGCTGGCTCTCTGAGTAGTCGTTGATCTTCGGCGGCTCGAACTTCATTCCCTGATCCCCGGCACAGGGTGATCGTACCCGGCCTTCGCAAACACGTTGACACCAATCTGTCGCGACACCCACTCCAGCAAGTAGACTTGGGTGAAGAACAACTCCTCCCACTCCTTAACGCTTATGCTTCCGCCGTCGATTGCCTGCGGGCCGGCGCTGTGCAGCCTTGCGACGAGGGGGATCACCAGCCAGTCGCTGGTCTTCTGCCCCAGCCCCTTGTGGATGCCGCCCCCACCCTGCCTCCCGGCTTGCGATAGCGTCCGCAACGAGCCGCCGTGACAGTGATGCAGGGTCGGATTCGGTTCGTGTGTAATGCAGCACCCCAGCCTCGCCACCCGCGTCCAGTGCTTTTGTATTTCCGTCGTCATGGATCGTCTTCCCATCGCAATCGTCGTAGCGTTGACTCGTCGGGCGACTGGACAGGACGCCGGGATTCCGGGCCTGCAGACGCCATTCCTCGCCGCATCCGCGGCACTTGGCGATGATGATAAGATAGCGGTAAAGCCCGTGCACGCCGTGCTCCGTAGCGGACTTCACGCGAAGTGAGCCGTGGTAACACGCCGAGCCAGTCATAGACTCGCCGCGCGGCCGACCATGAAACAATCTCAGCCGGCGCTTGACGCGGGACCACAGCATGCCGACAAGGTCTTGCCACGTAACGTAGAAGTCTGGGCCGCTGTCAATGATATTCACGCGAGTCTCCATTCCAGTCATCGAACCGAGCCCGTAGTATTACATACTTCTCGATGGCCCTGCTGTTGCGGGCGTCATCTAGGTCGGCCTTGGACTCTATCCCCAGCTCGTGCTTGAGCCAGCGGTCAGCCGATTCCTCGCCCCAGTCGACGGCGTTCACGGTCTCCCGCAGCCACTCATGGAATGAAGGATTCTTTACGAGCATCGCGGCGAAGTTGCTGAGCGACCGCGCCTGTTTGCCGAGGGCCTGCGCGCGCTCGACGCGCTCCCTCATCTTCTGGTTGACGACGTTCTCGTCGTGATCAATCTCGGCCAGCACCATCATGTACCGCGTGCCGATGCGGTCGGCCTTACGGCGCAAGCTGCCGAAGAACTCCTCGGGGTGCTTATCGACCTCGAACGTGGCCGTCCACCCGCTGGTGCCGTCGGCCCACGCGACCAGCATAACATCTCCGACGAACTCGCGCCCGAAGGCGATGGGGTTCAGCGCGGCGCGGAATCTGGTGCCGGCGCGGTCACCGCGGCGCTTCGTGAATTTCTTCATTGGGTTCGCGCGGTCTACGGCTCCGGGCGTGCCGATGAGGCGGAAGCGCACGCGCCATCCGCTGACGTCGTCGAAGAACACGCCGTCGAACTCGACCTCGCCTTGGTAGGCTACGATGTCGCTCACGGCTGCGTCGCCGGGGCCAGCTCTCCCGGAGTCATCTCAACGCACATGCTGTGCGGGATGCCGCGTGTGTTCTCGGTCACCATGTTCATGATGATGAGGAAGCTGAACACTATGGCCACGAACTGCAGCGACGCCAAAAACCACTTGCCGGCCGCGATTACCGGATCCTCGTCTTCCATCACGTATTGTCCTCAAGCCACTCCCCAACAAACACGCCAGCAAAAGTGCCCATCGCGACTATCACGAGCCCGGTTAATATCACCGGCACCGTTGTCCAGTCTTGAACGTAGAAGAAATTGTGGTAGAACAGCGAGGCTAGCCACACGCCACCAAGCATCCCAAAGACCGTGCTAATTGCAGATTTCATACGAACCTCTGTGGTGCGGCGTCGCGCCGCTCTAGGAATTGATGGGACTCCTTGTGGAACCACAGCGCCTGCCGCGGCTCCTCGCCGCTGCCGTTACGCTGCTTCTCGACCTCGCAGATGGCGTCGGCCTTCTCGATGAGCGCCAGTCGCTGCGCCGCGCGCGCCTCCTCGGTCTCGCCCTCGGCGGCGTTGATTGGCATGCTCAGCTTGAGGAGGCCGTCCTCCTTGGGCTTGTTGCGCCACCAGATGATGACGTTGTCGACGAGGTCGGTGAGCGCTCCCGATCCCTTGATGCCCCACTTCCCGCCCTTCTCGTAGTCGTGGCTGCCGTCGCCCTTGCGCATGTGCGCGACGACGATGATGTGCACCTCGTGCTCGACGGCGAATGCCGTGAACTGCTCCATGGCCTCCTTCTGCCGGTTGTAGTCGTCCTCGGCGATGCCGCACTTCGACAGGTTGTCGACGACGAACAGCTTCACGCCATAGCGCCGGTAGGCGTAGAGGAAGCACTCTAGCATGTGCTCGATCTTGGCTCGTCCCACAACGTCGAACACCCAGAGCTTGTCTCCGTACCAAAGATTAAGGGCGTCAAGACGATCACGCTCGGGGGTGTAGGTACACAGCGCCTGCCGCGCGACACGAGCCAGCCACTTCCGGGGCCTGAACTCCAGCGAAGCCACACAGCTACGCACTCCCTGCGCGAGAGCTGCGAGCGTGATATGTCCGACCCCCTCTGACTTTCCATGGCCGTTGACTCCAGCGAGAATCGTGGTCTCTCCGTAGCGGAACGCGAACTGCGAGCCCAGCTGCTGCCACGGCGGATTGAAGCCCACAAGTGCTTGATTTAATGGATGAAATTCCCGGTAGACCTCGTCCACGTACGACGTCGCCACGCGCAGCTCGCGCGGGTCCATCGCCTGCGCGTTGTAGACGGCGTCGCGGATGATGTCGGCGGCGATGCCACCCATGAGGCATTCGTTGGCGTCCTTCCGCGGCAGGCTCACGATGCGGCACCGGTGGCGACCGAGGCGGTCGATGACTTCGGCCACCGCGCCCTTGCCGGCCTCGTCCATGTCGAAGGCGAGGAAGATGGTGTCGAACTGCTCGAGGTTGTCCCACTCCTCGGTGATCCACTCGTAGTGGCCCTTGCCGGCACCGAAGGGGATGCTGAGCGCGGGGAAGCCGTACTGCGCCATGGACATGGCGTCGAGCTGGCCCTCGGTGATCACGACCTCGCGCGCATTCTTTGGCATCGCCTGCCAGCCGAACAGCACCGGCCGCGTGCCTTTACTCGCCCAGAACTTCTTCTCGGCGACGTTGCGGTAGCCTATGTGCACCACCTCGCCGCCGGGCGTGTACGAGGGAAACACCACGCAGGCGCCTCCGTGGGCTGTCGCCACCTTGAAATTCGCAATGACGTCTGGCTTGAGACCGCGCCCGTGCAGGAACTGCCACGCGTCGTCACGGGCATGCAGGCGCTTCAGGGATTCTGGCTTCTCGGGCTTCAGGTACTCCTTGCGCCGGCCGCCGTCGAACTGGGGGTCTCGGATGCCAAGATAGTCTTTCGCCGCCCTGATGGCCTCTCCGAGGCTTATGCCGCGCACCGCGGCCCAGAGGTCGATCAGATCCCCACCCTTGCTGCTGTCGCCGAAGTCCTTCCAGAGCCCGGCGCGCGCGCCGACAAGCTGCACCTTCAGGCTCTTGCCGGCGGCGCCGCTGGTATCGGCCGCGCACCACTCGTGGCCCTCGCGCTTACCGTTGGGCAGCAGGTCGTGGACGACGCTCTCTACCTGAGAGGCCAGCATGTCGGAAATCTGTGACGGCGTCATTTCCGCAGATACCTCGGCAGGATCGCCCGCAGGGCCATGGCCGCGATCTCCTGCGCGATGCCCTCGTAAGCCGCCAGCTGCACGGCGTCCGCGACCTTCTCCCGCTCCGGGTGGACGATGAAATCGTACCGGTGTCCGTTCAGGTCGAAGATGACGCGGGCGGCGAAACTGTTGGTGTCGAAGTAGTGGCGCGACTCGACTGTTACGACGCGCAGTTCGTTGAAGGCTCCGAACTTCTGCACCACCGCGGTAGCCACCTCATCTTCGGCGCGGCGCTTCAGCTCACCGTATAGGCGCGCAGCGTCTGCGGCATCGTGAGGATTCTGCTCTACCCGCACATGAACGTCGGGAGACTTTACAACTGTTGTGTCAAACATCTCGCCACCCCGATTGTGATACCGGCAGGCCTTCGTCGAGCCACCGCCGCTGGTTCAGATACGTCGTCGGATGCGGGATGTACTGCACGCGCTCGGGCGTGCGCTCCCACTGCTTGCTGGCAATGCGCGAGTTGATGTTGGCGCGGATCAGCTCCCAGTGCTTGTCGCCGTCCATTCGCATCCACGCGCGCGCCGCCGCGGGCTTGCCGACCTTGCGAGGATAGATTTTCCAGAAGCTCTCGAACTCGCTGTTTTGGCCGCAACCGTTGTCGAGCAGGTCTTGCGCCTTGTCAATCACCGCGTGTGCCCAATCGAGTCTCGGCTGATTCAGGGGCACGAGTTGAATGGCGCTTTTTAGCGCGGCGAGGACTTGGTGCATGGAGCCTCCACGAACTGAAGGCTCCGAGTGTAGCACAAAAAATTGGCCGGCGGTGTCGCGAACACGCTGCCGGCCTAGGTAATGCCCGCTCTCGAGGTGCCACCGCAAAGGGTGCGCACGCGGGTCGGGTCGCTTGGTTGTTTGCGACCTCCTCAGGAAAGTATAGCACGCCGCAAGTACTCGATGGCCCGCATCAGGCCAGAGATATTATCCCCGAAGTGACCCAGCATGGTGTTGCAGCGCCTGCATAACCATCCCCGAAACTTCCCGGTCTCGTGATCATGATCTAGGCCTAGCTTCCTATCCGCCATCCTAGGAGCCTCGCACAGCTCACAAGCGTCCGGCATTGGTCTGGTTGGGCGCGGCAGCTTTAATCTGTTTGCGGCTGCTGTTAGAGCGCGGTTGCAGTCTACGCAATGGCCGCCGATTGCGTAACGCCTTCCGCTGTGCCCTCGCTTGCATGGCGATCCCTGAATATACTCAGTCATTTTGCCAGCCTACCACATCTTGTGCTGCGTGAGCCGTCTGTATCGCAATATGTACGCTAGAGCCTCGCGCGCCTAGAACGTGATACACTGGCCGCGGTGGCAGGGGTTAAATCGCGGCGCCACGGTAAATGAAGGCCGCGAGTCAGCATGACAGGAGTCGGCTCCATCAGGCAGATTTGAACCCCTTACCCTGTGGGGGTAGGGGGTCTCATGTCCAGAAATCTCACCTTCAGGCAGCATAAATTTTATGTCCAAGTGGAAGTCAATCATTGACGTAGTCAAGTCAGAGAGAGATGAACTTCGGAGTGGAGATCATCTCCCAGCCATCCGTCACGGTAAGACTGTCACAACAGTCACTCGAGACAAGATCGAGCGTCTGTCTGAAGCTCTGCGAGGACTACCGCGCGCGAAGCTGGTTACCCGGCACTACTGGATCAACGGCATCTACGTCAGGGAAATGTTCCTGCCCGCCGGCACCGTCGCCGTCGGCAAGATCCACAAGGTAGAGCACGTGTTCATGGTCACCGCCGGCACCGTCCTCCTAGTCAGCGAGGGCGGCACGCCCATGACCGTCGACGCTCCCTACATCGTCACGTGCGCGCCGGGGGCTCGCCGCGCCGCGACCGCGCTCACGGACGCCACCATGATCGGCGTCTACCGTACGGACACGCGCGACGTCGAACAGGCCGAGCGCGAACTCATAGTCGACGACCCAGACGCCGACCTCAATGCCTTCAACCTGCCGAAGCATCCGCTACTGGACAAACCAAAGTGATGCGAGTATAATTCGACCTCCGCAAAGGAGGTTGTCATGACCGAGTCAGAATACACCACCGGGCGCTTCCACGACGGCGAGGGCTGGCGCGTATCTCTACTGCGCGAGGGCCGCACGCGCCTGCACATCACCTGCATCACGGACACCGGCGTCGCCCACTCCGTGGTGCCGCGCGACGAGATGCGCCACATCCAGCCAGTGCTCTACAAGGGCGCGCCGTACCCGCTCACGCGCATGGTGCGCAAGTTCCGCGAGGTCGGGCGCGAGCGCGGGATCACCGAGGCCGCCAAGGAAGAGTTGGCCCGGGCCAGCGCATGAGCTGGAGAAAGCTGCTACACTGGCTGTCCCGCAACAAGACCAAGGCGCCGGCAGTGCTGAACCTGAATGCTCCCGCGAGCCCCATCATGAAGATGGCGGACGGCTCTGACTACGACGCACCGCCGGAAGTCCTGCAGGCCATCGCCCTGCTGATGTCGCTTCCCCTCGAGGAGTACATGCGCGCGTGCGTATACCTGTGCCCGTTCGAGTGGCACTTCCAGATGATCGAGACCCTGAACAACCCGCTGGCGCAGACGCTGTTCGCCCGCATCTGCCGAGAGCGGTACTTTCGCTACCACGCACACCTCGGCGCGCCGGCCAGTAAACCGAACTCGCCACCTACCCGTAAAACCGGAGGCTCCATCCAATGATCCCCGAAGTTGAGAAGGCCCGTAATATCCAGCGCCTGCAAAAGCCCGGCGACTGGGTCGAGGTGAAGGATACGCCGGACGGCATGCAGCCAGCGCCGACAGCCTCCAAGGTCTACTTGGCCATGCGCGAGGTCATGCGAGAACTCGGTGAGCAGGGCATCGCCAAGGACCGGCAGAACAAGCAGCAGGGATTCAGCTTCCGCGGCGTCGACGACGTCTACGCTGCTCTCAACCCGCTGCTGGTGAAGTACGGTCTGCTCGTGCTGCCAGAGGTGCTCGAGCGCGAGGCCAGCGAGCGCCAGACCAAGTCAGGCGGCGCCATCTTCGCCGTCACCGTCAAGGCCCGGTTCCAGATCGTGAGCGCCGACGACGGCAGCTGGCACTTCGTCACGACATACGGCGAGGGCATGGATACCGCCGACAAGGCGACGTCGAAGGCCATGAGCGTGGCCTACAAGTACGCCATGTTCGAGACCTTCTGCATCCCCGTCGTGGGCATGCCTGACGCCGACGACGACCACGTCGAGACAGTTACGTCGGCCGTGATCGGCGCCGAAAAGGTCAAGGAACTCGACGATGCAATCAAGGCTACAGGCAGCGAACTCGACAAGCTGCTAGCGCTCTACGGAGTGAAGGCGCTTGGCGAACTCACTGAGTCAAACTACAAGGACGCCAAGGGAAAGCTGGCGCGAAAGGCGAAGAATGGCAACGGCACTCGACCGGGTTGAAGCGATTCTCGGCCGCCGCCGCAACGGCCGGTGGATCCGCGACCCGCGCAAGTACATGCAGTACATCCTCGACGGCGCACGCACGATCAAGGATCCGGCGAACTGGTGTCAGGGCGCGTACGCCCTAGACAAGCGCGGGCAAAAGCTGGGGACGGCGCGCACGCGGCGCGCGGTGCGATTCTGCTTCCTCGGAGCCCTCGAGCGCGCGACGCCGGAGTTCCGCGAGTACGACCTCTGCAAGCATCTGCTGGCCATCGGCGCGGGCGTGCCGCATGACAAGCTCAGTGCACTCAACGACCTCCCGGGCGAGCCCAAGGAGACCTACATCGCCGTCATCGGCGTTTTCGCCGCCACCATCGCAATCCTCAAGGAGGCCGCTGACGATGGACGCCTATCCGTGGCGTAGGGTCACCGGATTCGTCGAGCCCCTGAGCGACGAATGGTTCGAGTGCCGGCGCGGTCGCATCACCGCGAGCGAGCGCATGCATGTCGCCGTCTACGGAACGAGGAAGGCAAAGAACAAGATGCTCGATGACCTTGAGTTTGAGCTGAAGTCTGGTCAGGATTGGAATCAGTCGAAGTTCGGGGAATCGAACAAGTACACGGAGTGGGGCAACAAGCACGAGGCCGAGGCCTTGCGCAGCGTAGAGTTCATGTTCGACGTGAACGCCTACCAGCCCGGGCTGCTGGTTCACGAGGCTGTGCCAATCATCGCCGTCACGCCGGATTTCCGCGTCACCAAGCTCACAGGCCAGCTGGCTGTAACAGGCGAGTTGAAGTGCCCGTACTATCTCCGCAATCACATGAAGTGGGTGACAGATGGCGTGCAAGCGAATCCAGTCTATGCCACGCAGGTGCAGACCCAGCTGCTGGTCACCGGAGACCCGCTGGCGTGGTTCTGCTCGTACCACCCCGACTTGCCGCCCGGCGACCAGCTTCACCGCGAGGTTGTGGAGCCCGATCTCGCGCTACACGAATTGATGCTGGAGAAGGCGCAGGAGATCGCGGACATGCTATTATCCGGCAGACGATACGGAACCGGCCGCACTGTTGCGGCCACAGGCATCCCACAAATTTTCTGAGGCCAACATGAAGTGCTTTGCGGCGTTTTCAATTCTCGCAGCCCTTGCCGGATTCCTAATATGGGGCGTCTATACTCTGATCGCCAAGGGACAGCTTGCCGGAGTCATAGCCGTGCTGATCCTCTCAGCCTTAGCGGCCGGGGCATCAGTTGCTGTGATCTGGGCAATCTTCACAGCAATCGAATGCTGGAGCAACCGATGACCGTAGGCATCATCGACGCCGTCGATCCCAACGCCCAGCTCGGAAGCAAAGAGCTGGCAGTGGTCAGCCGCAGCGCGGCGACGCTGCGCAACACCGGGCTCTCCATCTCCGAGCTGGGGGCGAAGTCGGACGCGCTCACGCGCCAGAGCCTCGACCTCATGCAGCAGCTCGCGCGCGTTCCCGCGGTCATCGACGACGACAATGTCTACGCCAATGCCGGCGCCCTGCTCGGTGTCGCCAAGAAAGTGCTGGATCAGGCCGAGGCCGACCGCACGACCATCACCAAGCCCATCCTCGAGCTGAAGTCGGCCGTGGACTCGGTGTTCAACTCCGCTCGGCAGGGCGCATTCAGCGTCAAGACCGCGCTCACCGTCAGGATCTCGGACTACGTCCAGCGTAAGCGCGCTCGCGAGGAGCAGGCTGCGCGCGACCGTCAGGCCGCCATCGACGCCGAGACGCGCCGGCTCGCCGACGAGGCCCGGGCCAACCTCAACCTCGAGCAGGCCGAGGCCATCCTCAATGCCGGCGCAGAGCTGGTGGCTGAGGCGCCGAAGGCAGCGGCCGTCGAGTCCCATGGCATCAAGACCGGGACGGCCACGGTGAAGAACATCGTCGTCGACGACGTCTTGGTCGCGGCGAAATTCGTGCTCGAGAACGCACGCCAAGAGGAGGCATCTGCTATCATCGTGCTGTCGAAGGGCGCACTCAAGGAGTTCGTCAAGAGGCATCAGGGCGGCGCGCTGGTAGCAGCGAAGCTGCCGGGCATCAGCGTAGTCGAGTCCGACGTCATTCGTAACTTCTGAGGTAATCATGGCAGGCATCAACAAAGTAATTCTCGTCGGCAACGTCGGCAAGGATCCCGAGGTCCGCTCGAGCGCGAGCGGCACGCAGTTCGCCAATTTCAGCTTGGCCACCAGCGAGAGCTGGAAGGACAAGGAGACCGGCGAGAAGCAGGAGCGTACGGAGTGGCACAACATCGTCGTCATCCAGTCGCGTGAGCGCGGCCTCGTCGACATCGTCCAGCAGTACGTCAAGAAGGGCATGAAGCTCTACGTCGAGGGCAAGATCCAAACCCGCAAGTGGGAGGACAAGGAAGGCAACACCCGGTACAGCACCGAGATCGTCGCCAACACCATTCAGATGCTGACGTACGCCGACGACAAGGCCGACCGCGCGGCGCCGGCACGAGCAGCCTCCAAGCCCGCTGCGAAGCCGGCCGAGACCGAAGACTTCGACGACGACATCCCGTTTTAAGGAACAGCGCCATGAAGACTCTCACCTCCGCAGTCTTATCCGCCATGGCGTTCTTGTCCCCGGTGGCTTTCGCCGGGGACTCTTTTCACTACGAGATGCGGGCGCGAGGGTACATCGACGGCGGACTCTACAACGAGGCCCGGCTCAGCAAGCTAGACTACGCCACGCTCGAGTCCTGCATCAAGGACGCGATGCGGGTGACCGTGCCGCCTTCCAAGGTCGTCGACGGCCACAACGTGTCGTTCGCCATTACCTGCATCAAGGTGTCGCATGGCTCTTGAGTTCAAGGAGTTCCCGAAGATCCCGCGCCTGAAGCGCAACGTCATCGTCACAGAGAAGATCGACGGCACCAACGCCTCGGTCACCGTTGCGCTGTTCAATCCAACTGTCGAGGCTGACACCAACCGGGTTGCTATGGTGACTCACGAGGGTTTTAACTACGACATCTTCGCTGGCTCGCGCAACCGCTTCATCACGCCGGGCAACGACAACTTCGGATTCGCGACGTGGGTGCTGAAGAACGCCAACGATCTAGTGAAGCTCGGCGTCGGAACGCACTACGGCGAGTGGTGGGGCTCAGGCATCCAGCGCGGGTACGGCCTGCCAAAGGGCGAGAAGCGGTTCTCACTGTTCAACGTCAGCCGCTGGGCTGACAGGCACCTGTATCCACATCCGACAGCGTACCTGACGGATCAGGAGATTCTCGCTGACCCCTTGCCAGATGGAACCAGATGGGCGCCGCTGTGCTGTCACGTAGTGCCTGAACTGAGCTTCGGTCCTCAGGACTTCGCGGTGGACGCCGCGCTCAATGAGCTGAGACTCCACGGTAGTCACGCCGCGCCGTTCCTGAACCCGGAGGGCATCATCGTCTACCACACGGCGGCGCGCCAGTATTTCAAGGTCACGCTCGAGAAGGACGAGGAGCCCAAGGGTAAGTCATGAGTGATGCTGTTTTCTCATTTTTGATGGGTATCGTCGTAGGCGTCGGGCTCGCATGCTGGGTAGTTGCATCCAGAGAATCTGCGCCCGGGTACGCGCCCACGGCGCCATTCAGGGACGGGCGCGTATACTACAGTGCCGACGGCTGCTGGGCCATGCACTCCGGCATCTGGAAGCCGCTTCGCCGGTGCCACATCGTGCGCATACCTGCGCCAGACGACCCTCAGGAGTAGGCATGGCACAGTACGACCGCAGCGTCATGGTCGACATTGAGACGAAGTCGACCGACGCCAACGCCTTCATCCTCAGCATCGGCGCCGTCGCCTTCGACGACAACGGCTTCCTGCGCACCTACGAGAAGGTGAACCCCGTGGTGTTCTACGGGCAGGTGCAGTGGGAGGATCCGGCGCAGCAGGGGCGCAGCGTCGACAACTCCACACTCGAGTGGTGGGGCACGCAGTCCAAGGCCCGGCGTGTCCTGCAGCGGCCCGAGGGCGAGCAGCTGCAGTACGTCTACCCAGACGGCAAGTCCCTGCTCGAGGCCTTCAACGCCTTCGTCAAGGAGGCGCGCACCATGGGCGGCTTCGTCATCGCGCGCCCGGCCACGTTCGATCTCGTCATCATCAAGCAGGCGATGAAGTACTTCGGCATCACGCCGAGCTGGGGCTTCCGCAGCGAGCGCTGCATGACCGGCGTCATGGAGGCGGCATGGCGTGCCGGCGTCTCTCGGACGTGGAGCGTGCCCGTCGCCAGCCACAAGGATCCCATCGCCCACCACGCCGGTGACGACGCCATCTGGCAGACTGCGCTGTGGGTGTTCTACAATCACGCCATCTGGAAGCTTGGGCAGAAGACGGCGCAGGCGCCGCTGTTCGGCGACGATGGCCCACGACTTGGAGTTGCCCCATGAAGCTGGTATACGCGAGCATCGCCTTTGGGGCATTTTTTGCCGGCGTCATGCAGTGGCATGTCGGGCACTTCGCTGAGGCCGTGTCGTGGCTGATGGCGAGCCTAGGCTGGACCGAGGCGTGGCACTGGAGGTCTCGGATATGAAAGGCTACGGCGGCGCAACCCCTCCGGCAAAGACCGAGGAGATCAAGACCGCGGACGGCACGCCTCTGGCTCAGGCCATGGAGGAGATCGACTTCATGAACAAGCTCGGGGCCTCGGTGAAGCGCCGCTTCTTGAGGTTGCCGCCGGGCTGGGGCGTGAAGTGGTGCTCGTACGAGCGCGAGGGCGAGCAGCCCATGCAGATCAAGACGCTGGTCGAGGTCGGGCGCCTGAACTACAACATCGGCGACCAAGACATCCACCTCTACCCCGCGACTCCGTTCTTGACAATGCCGACGGTTGCGCATATAGTGCACACCGTGGTTCTCGTGATTCGTTTCGCCGACGCCGTCGCCATGAAGGTGATGTGGACGCCGGAGGCTGAGTCTCACACCGGCGCGCTGAAGTATCGCATCGGCTCGACCCACGACAACCCGTCGGCTCTGATCCCGGTCATCGAGATCAAGTCAGCGGATCTGAAGGTGGTCAAGACGAAGGAGTAGCCGTGGGTGGATTGATACTGTTGGTTTTAACGGTCGTCATTGTCAGCATAGTCGCCGCTGGCAGCGCGAACGACCGCCGATGAAGACGCCAGCGTGCTTCGACTCCGACGAACAGTACTCAGACTGGCTCGACAAAGAGTCGGATCATCCCGTGCCTCGGCGGATAGACTCCGCGGAGCCGAACTACTGCTTCGACTGCACGTGGGCACACAAGTCCGCGATGCAGCTAGAGGGCAGGTGCGCGTTCCCAAAAACGATCTTCGTCAGGGTGCCAGAGGTCAAATCGGGGAAGCTGCCGACGAACGATGAGTTCGTTGGCGTTATGGCTGGGGGCCCAACGCGCGTACCTTCGCCATCCGCTGATCACAGTCTGATAGCGCGGCCCGGTTCGTCATCGCCCAAATCAGCACGTCCTTCACCGTCAGCTCCCCTTGACCTGACAGAGGCGGGGCTGAGCACGGCGCTGTCAGCTCTGCAGGGACCGGGACAATCTTCGTGACCTCTACGGTCTCGGTCTTAACGATTGCTGTCGGCGTCGCGCAGGCTGCGAGCGATGTCAGGATGAGTAGCGTTGATGTCAAGCGCAAGAAAGGCGTCATCTGATGGATTCCCCTTGTTTATACCCGCCACTGCAGCGGCGAGACGCTGCTGCAATTCCCGGGATGTCTGAGCTGCTTGCTGTACTGCACGCTCGCCGTCAGTCTTCGCATCAGCCAGATTCTTCGTCACATCTTTCAGAGATGTTTGAAGCGCAGAGATGGTTGCGAGATCAGCTTGGTTGGCATCTACCGCTGTACGCAGTTGCGTGGCTGTGGCCGCAGTTTCCGCCCGAGACGAGAGCAGTCTGGAGTGCTCGAACTTCAGAGCGCCGCCAAGGATCAGGATCACCAAGTACGGCCAGTAGCTTCGGAAGCCCCAGATCGCTTTAAGAATTGTGAGAATCGGCACAGGCGTCTGCCTCCTTCTGATCGCGGACGTTGATGTAGTGGTAGGCGCCGACCATGGTCGCGCATAGGCCGCACCACGCCGCGAACGTCACCTCGCTGTGGAACCGGAACAGGTATACGGTCGCCGCGGCCCACGCCGCCGCAATCGTGCCCATGACGAACCAGTCCCTGCAGTCGTTTTTGTTTACGAGGGCCATGGTGTATCCAGCCTCTTCTTTCTCTGATACCCGCGCATGTAGCACGTGTAGCATAGACCGTGCGCACAGTGGCGCTTTCTTGGGTGGCATGTCGCCACCCTTGCCGGGCGGCGCATCTGCTCTGACCTAGTTGCCCACTCCAAATTTCTTACCGCAGGATCTGTCTTGATCCGATTTTTATGGTTGACTGTCGGCTTCCCTTCTGGATTTGGGATGAATGCCTCTGCCACCAACCTGTGCAGGTACCTAGTCCGGCCACGCACGTGCACGTACGGATACCCGGCGCCGGTAATAGCTGGCCTGAGCCAGCCGCCGCGCGGCCCGAGCACTCTCCCAGACCGAGACACAAAGTATCCGGGCTCAAACTCAAACAGCCGGGCCCTTGACAAGAGTCTTGTAGTGCTCGTAAAATTGGTCTTGAGTCGCCGCCCCATTTATGCTATTGTACCAGACTTTGTACATATGCCACATTGCGGCCAGATTTGAGCCGGAGGGAAGCGGGTGCGGGACGCGCATGTAGTGGAGCCGACAGATGGCGATGGCGTAGGCGTCATTATTGACGAGGTCATCGACTGTACCCTTCTGCCCTCCGTTCAGTGCCGCGACCTGCTGCGCGAGATGCGCCTGCTGCACGAGGTAGTGGTCCCACAGGTCGTTGAAATCCCCGCCCTCGTCTTGGAAGATCCCCCGCGCCGGGCCATGGGGCGCCTGCGTGCGATACTTGCCGAGCAGGCTTTCCTGCGCGCAAGTCGCCATAAGAAGTTCCTCTGCATCGGCAGAGTAGAGCCCGAGCGGGCTCAGGGTGGAGCGAATGAGCTGGCGTAGCGAGTTGGCGTCCACGTTAGTGTCCAGAGAAATGGCGATGCGTAAGCGCGCCGATGACACCGGCGAGCAGGGGAGCGCTGGCCTTGCTGGCCCACTTGAGCGTCTCCTTGAAAATTGTCTTTCGCGTCTTGACGGAGTCAGCGTGGTTCTGCTCAGCTACCTTCAGAGCAGACACCTCGGTGGTGAGCGCGTCCAGTTTTTCCGGTACGTCCTCCAGTCGCGTGGCGAGGGTGGTGATGAGAACGCGCAGCCCGTCTTTGCCGTACAGGTCGTCCTCGAGCCGCTCGATCCTGCGCGCAGCTTCCTTGTTGATGGCGCCGAGTACCTCAAGCGCGTTGCCTATTTCGCCGGTCATGACAGTTCCTCTATCGCCGACTGAACAGAGGCCGGCATCCCTTTCGCATACTGCGTGACGATTGACGCAAGCGCCGGCTGATCTGCTTTACGCAGGATCCGCGCCTTCTCCGCTGGCGTCACCGCGGAAGTCGTATCCTGCAGCAGCTCTTTGCTGAGCTTCGACCCCGGACGGTACTGATAGGCCTCGCGCGCCTCGTCGTTGATGTCCTTCTGGATGTCGTTCAGCTGCTCCTGCTTCTCTTTGCCGCTGAGGCTGGGATCCTGCTGGATCTGGCGCTTGGCGGCGTTGAGCTTCTTGATGTCCTCGTAGAGCGGGCGGATCTGATCGCCAGCGTTCAGCAACTCCTCGTTCTGCTGCTGCAGAGTGTCGGCGCGCTCGAGCGACTCATCGTCCTCCTTTTTCTGCAGCTCCTTGATCGTGTCCTGTACTTTGTTGGCCTCGATCATGATGTTGCTCAGCTCGGTGAGGCTGCGCGTCTGCGTCGGCGGCTGGTCGGTGCGCGTCACGACCTGACCCACGAGCGGGATCTGGCCGAGGTTGCGGTCGGCAGTCGCCGGCAGGTCCGTGGCCTTGCGGTACATGTAGTCGGCTGCCGCCATGCCGTACGAACCCATGATGCCGAGGTAGCCCTGAATCAGGTGCTGCAGGCGCTTGGGGCTCTGCAGGGCCTCGGGCGCCATGCCCGGCATGGAGCGCGCGAGCGCGGTAACTGCGGAGCTGGTGCTGGGCCCGACCTGTTCCGAGGGCATGAGCTTCTGGTCGAAGTCGCTGAGGATGGGCGCGCCGGTCGACGTGTTGTGGTTGGTGTACAGCTCCCACAGCGGTGTCAGCGCGGTCACGCGCGGGTAGAGGTTTAGGCCGGCGCCGAAGGCGTGCACCAGCGACTGCGCGTCCTCCTTGGCCACCTGCGGGTCGTCGCTCATGAACGCATCCGCCATCAGCTCTGGCACAGTGCCGAAGACGGTGCCGGACTCGAAGGCCTTGGGTAGCTTCACGTGGTAGCTGCCGAAGTAGATGTGGTAGTACAGTTCCTTGTCGAGGTCCGTCAGCTCCTGATAGTTGGGGTTGTTGCGGTTGCTCATGTAGAGCCCCGCCGAAGCCGCGGACAGGAGCGCGCCTTTGAGGAGGATCGGCGCCATGCGCTTCGCCGCGCCCGCCGCGATCTGAGACCACGACCGGCTGTTCTCGGGCACGAAGCTGCGCGCGGTCTTGTAGATGCCCTGCACGTGCGCGCCCCAGAACGGCACGGTCTCGACGAGGAACTGGACGATGGGGCTCGAGCCGCGCATCGCGTAGTCCATGAGGTCGCGGGCCTCGTAGGCCGCTACCTTGTGGCTGCCCGTCTCCTTCTCGGTGCGCTCGTAGATGGTGACGCGCGAGGCGTTCTCGCCAGAGGTCATCATGTCGCGGTAGAAGTCCCACGAGCGCCCGACCATGTTCGGCGAGCGGATGTAGCGCTTCGCCGTGAGGTTGGTGTCGTAGGGATCCGCGCGCCCGGCATTGAACGTGGCGCCGGCAGCGGCCATGCGCTTGAAGCTCTCGCTCCCGCGCATCGTCTTCACGAGGCCGGTGATGGCGGAGACGACCGGCGTCACGGGCATGTACCCGCGTCCGACCGTCCACGCATTGATGTTGTCCTTGTAGAGCGTGCGGATGCCGAACAGCGGGTTCTCGGTCGTGAGCTTGGTGAACACCATCTTGGGCATGCGCATGGCGCCGACCACGACCTTGCCGATGGGGTCGTCTTCGAGGTTCTTGAGCGCGCTGCCCTTGAGGGCGGCGAACGCCGTGGCGAGCGCGGGGTCGGACAGCCGGTAGTACTCGCGCTTGCCACCGCGCCAGACCTGCACTATGTCGTCGCCCTGCGGCGCGCTCAGGCTCATCAGCTTCTGGATGCCGCCGATGGCGGACGGGCTCAGGCCCTGCGTGATGCCGTGCTTCTGTAGGAGCTTGTTGATCTCGCTGGTCGAGACCAGTGCGTCGCCTCCCCGCTCAAGCGCGGGGACTCGTACGGCCACACCGGCCTGTGAAAGATTATCGACAGCAACGCGCACAGCATGCGCCTTGATGCTGGCGTTGATGAGCGTCGACCAGTTGCGGACGATGTTACCGGTGACGTCATTCAGCTTCTCCTTGGATCCCATGAGACGCATGATGGGGTTGCGCACCTTGGCCATCGAGCCCGCGCTCCACGGCCCAGCGCCCGCGTCGTCGGTGACGCGATAGAACGGCACGTAGTAGTCGGACTCCCACATTTTGCGTGACTCGGGATCGATCACGCCCGCGCGCTCGGCGAAGTCGAGCATGTTGCGGTTGATCGCCGCCAGCTCCTTCTGCATGGTGACGAAGTGCGGGTACGTGGTGGCTAGGTCGAGCCCGGCCTGTACGTGGCGCTGCTCGAGCAGGTTCTCGCGCCCCTGACCCATGAGGTCGCGCGAACGCAGGGCGACGAGGTAGCCCTCGAAGCGCCTGAGCATTGCCGGGTCGTTGCCGAGCGGGGCGAGGATCTGATTTAGGGGCTTGCCCTCCTTGAAGTCCGGGGTCATGCTCTTGTCGACGTCGGCGCCCGGCGTCTCGGTCCACTGCAGGTGGCCGAACTCGATGAGGTTGCGCAGTAACGGCGCCACGTTCGTGGACAGGCGCATGCTGATGTACCCGGACTCTGCCGGCGGCACCTTGAGGTCGTCTTCGTACTGCTTGACGCGGTACATGCGGTCGAGGCCGGAGACGACCATGCGCGAGCGGATGTCACGGACGGCGCCGGACAGCCGCGTGCGCCAGCCCACCTTCTCGGCACCGATCTTGTCGTTCAGCAGCTCGTCGAGGTCTGCGTTCCCGCTCGGGGGCACGGCGGCGAACTTGACCTTGCCGGCCTCGGCCTCCTCGCGCTGCTCGCTGATCCGGGTCATCCAGTCACCGCTGGTCACGTACCTGTGGGCCTTGGCGAGGGCGTGTAGGGCCTCGTCGTGGCCTAGGGTGACGCCCAGCCCCTTGGAGGCCGCCCAGACCTTGACGGCCGCCACAACGTCCCGCACGGCCTTCTGGAGCCCCTGAGGCGACTTCTGGCCGGTGATCTCCCGGGCGGCTCCGTGGGCCAGCCATTCCTCGGCAGCGGCCCTGAGCGCCTCCTTGCGAGCCACGGGGGTCGTTGCGGCCCGGAGGTTGATGCCCTCCCGGGCGGCCATCTCGATGATGGCCGGGCGCAGAGCCTCATTCCGCAGGAAGCCGTCCATGAGGTTGCCCACGGCCGGGCCGAAGGTCTTGGCGATGCCGTCGTGGCCGACGTTCTCCTCGACCATGGTGCGCAGGGCCTCGTCGACGCTGCGCATATTGTTCTGGACGAGGTAGACGTGGGTGCCGTCGTACTCGCGCACGTACGCCGCCTGCACGCGGTCGGTGAGACCGCGCATGGCAGCGATGGCCTGCACCTCGTGGGGCGTGTCCTCGATGCTGGTGGCGAGGTGGTGGACCGCCTGCGGGAACATCTCCTTGGCGCAGCGTATGACCTCGGCGGCATCTTGTGCAGATATGCCCTTGCCGGCATTTGTGGCGAACGGCGGGATCTGCTCGGGCTTCTCCGCTGGCTCGCGGCGCATGAGCTGGCTCGTGGCTCCCCACGCATTCGACTCGGGCTCGCCAACCTCGCGGAAACCGAGCTTCTTGTACCAGTCGATGAGCTGCCGCGACTGCATCGAGGTGCCGATGGGAACTGCGTTCAGCTCGAGGGCGACGCCGTGCTTGTCGGCGAGGCCGACGACGTCGTGCAGGGCCTTGGTGCCGTCGCCTTGCCCCGGCGTCAGCGCGCGCACGTATGGGACGTAGGCGGTGTTGGCCTTGAAGGGGTCGTGCACCATCGACACCACGGTGTTGCCGTTGACGAGGCGCTCGCCGATCTCGCCGGACTCCGGGTACTGCTTCTCGAACTCGCCGATGAAGCGCTGAGCCGGCGTGCCCTCGCCGCCGCGTGGGTTCTGGCCACGGAAGGGGTTGCGGCTCACGGGCTCGATGGCGAACGTGCGGTCGATCTTCCCGCCCTTCGTCACCTGCGACCAGAAGTGGTTGTGGTCGACCTCTGCGCCCGCGGGCCCGGCGTGCATGTCCGCCATGGTCGTGATATGATCGGAGGCGTCCTGTTCGTTGTTGAAGAGGAGATCCTGATGGGGTCCATCCAGCTCGTTGCCCTTACCGTCTTTGACAACCACGCGGTAGTCCACGGCCTCATCGGCACGCGCGGCAAATTTGACATCCTTCACGCCGCTCGCGCGATTCTCGAGAGCCTGACGAATTTCGGAGTCGGAGATGGGGCGATAGCTTGGTCCGTCGATGCCAGCGGTTGGCGCGCGGTTCTGACTGCGTGCGAGGACACCCTCGGCGCGCGCAAGAAGCCCGAGGACATCCTCGAGCGGCTGTGTGCTGTTTTTGGGAATGAAGCCGCTAAGGGCTGGATCGCCGAAATTGCCGCTCAGAACTCGGTAGACGGCGTCGGACAGGTTCACGTTGTATTCCCGTGCGAAGTCCTCATCACTGATGGCAACGCCCAGCTGTTTGAGCACTTCACGCTGCGCACGGAATGCGGCGTCCTCCCACTCGACGGCGCGCTGAGCCTCCATGAGGGTGAGCGGGCGTTCGGTTACTTGGCGCTGCTTACCGAGAACGCCGCGGGTCACTTCCAGCGTCTGGCCGAGGCGGCCGTACCGACGGCTGTCCCCGTAGCGTGACTGCAGCAGAGGCTCGGTGAGCGCATGACCGAGTTCGTGGGTGATGCGCCACGCGCGCGTGTACTCCGTGTCGTAGAAGCTGCCGGCTCCGACGCGGGGATCATAGAGCCACAGCTTTCCATTCTCGTAGCCATTCTTTCCCAGTCGGGGAAGCCTAAACTCCACGCCCTTACTGGGATCGCTCTCGAAGCTGAAGTACTCCACGTCGAATCCGAGCTTCTTGGCAAGCTCGGCTGCATCCTTCGGGTTGTCTGTAAGCCGCTTCAGGTCGTACAGCTTCAGCTGTTCAAGGGTGTCTCCGGCCCCGAACGTGCCAAAGCGGCCCAGTACGTCCTCGTGCAGCCCGGACCCCGTCTTCAGTTGATCCAAGGATATTGGGTCGGAAGCCTTGGTCGGTTGATGCGCACGTGCTGAAGATTCTGAGGTGGTGTCGTCGAGGCGAAACCGCTTGGCATAGTCGCGGTAAACTTCTTCGATGCGCCCCCCGATGTCACGGAGAGCGTCCCTGATGCGGGCGGTGTGGCCGTTGCCGGCGATGACGGAGTCGTAGCCTTCTCCGCGGGGATGTTGTTTCCAGTCATTGTCGATCAAGCCTCCATCGGCTGCGAACGGTGTGTGCTCGTACTTCTTGCCGAAGAGTGAGTCCTCAGCGAATGCGCGCCGCGCCGCGCGCTGGAATGCTTTGTTGTCGAGCGCGCCCCAGTTGAGGAAGCGCACGCCGGTGTCGGTCTGGACGGGAGCGAACTCCGCGGCCTGCCTGTCGGTGAGGCCCTCGCGCTTCAGCTCGTCCGTCATCTGCTTGTAGACGCGCATGTAGTCGTCGCGCGTGGCGCCGGGGATGTGCAGCTCGACGCCGTTCTGGAAGGCCTCGGGGATGCGGCCGAAGCGCGGGCGGTGCCAGCCCACGCTGTCCTGATGGTTGAGCTTGCCGAGCGCGGCCGCGTAGGACTGCATCAGAGCCTTCGCCTGCGGGTCGAGCGGGGCCCCGGGCTCGGTGGTGGCGCCCTTGGCGAGCGGGGCGTAGATGATCTCCTGCGCGCCGGCCTTGGCGTACGGGAGCACGCCCGAGGGCTCGGTGTTCGCGTACTCGGCTGCCGGAGTCGCGCGCACGGGCTCGAACACGCGCGCCTGCCCGTGCAGCTCCGTGCCGGGGTCGCTGACGTAGTAGCCAGTGAAGCCCGCGTCCTTGACCTGCTGCTCGAAGGTGTCGTGGTTGTACGCCAGCTCCGTGGGGTTGCCGTCGGCGTCCATGGCCACGGGCTCCATAGCCGCCTGCTTGAATCCGCGGGGGTCGCGCGCGCTGTCGTAGAGCTTCGCCGCCGGGATCTCGACAACGTACTGGTGCGGGGCCGTGTCGCTGACGAGCTTCTCGGGCTGCCCGGGCTCGAGGTCGTAGGGGTAGAGCGCCGTTACTTTGTTGCGGCGGTTCTTCTCTTCTACCGACATTCCGACGCCAGAGGTGCCCATCTTCTTGGGGTCGAGGGTGTCGAGGCCGGGCTTCACGCTCCAATGGCGGAAGCGCATGACCTGCCCGTGGTCGGTGAACCACGCGCTGTTGCCGTCGACGTGGCGCATGCTGAGGATGCCGAGGGCCTCCATGAGCTGGTCGTTGCCGGTCTTGGGGTTGACGTGCGCCTGCGAGACGTCTCGCTGGAAAGCCTCGAGGTGCTCGATGGGGAGATCGCCGATGCCGCGCATACGCGGGCTGCTCGAGCCGGGCATGGCTTCCCACGACACCTGCGCGCGGTGCTTGAGCAGCTCAGTGCGGAAGTTGGCGGCGCTGCGCTTGATGTGCTCGGGATCCAGCGTGACCGCCATGGCCTTGTCGAACATCTTCCCGTAGTAGCGTTCGGGGTCGAGAACCTCGAGCACCGGGCCCTTGGACGACTTGACCTGCTCGACCCAGCCCTTCTTCAGCGCTTCCTTGTTGACGTCGGCGCGCACCTGCTCCCAGCGCGTCTTCATCGCCACCCACACGGCGGCCTGCACCTGCGTCGGCGTCCACTTCAGCGACTTCGCCACCTGCCTGATCTGGTCGCTGACGAAGGCGTACTGCGCTTCTGTAGGCACGTCTTTGGCGTAGCCGAGCGCGCGCATCATCCACCGGTCGACGGTGACCCCGTTGGAGTACACGCTAGATGTGTCACCCTCGAGGGACTGCAGGAGGTTGCCGTAGAAGTTCGAGCGCTTCATACCCGTGGGTTCGACGCCGCTGTCCAGCCACTGCTGGGCGACGTCGTTGTTCTTGCCGGTGCCGACGCTGACCTTCTCGCCGGCTTTCCACTGATACCACGCGCGCAGCGCCATCGTCGTGTTCGCGCTCACGGCGGCGCCGCTGCTGAAGATCGACATCAGGCCGGCGAGCTTCTTCGCCTCCTCGCGGTCGCCGTTGACGGCGTCGAGGATGGCCTTGCTGGATTCGTCGTACCAGTCCTTTCCGAACTCGCCCTCGCGCGCGAGCTTGCGCAGGGAGGCGCGGAGTGGCGCCAAGTCGTCCTTGCCAACGCCAGCTGGACCGCCCACGAACTCACCAGTCTTCTTCGTCTTGTAGACGAGCGAGCGGATGTCGACGGTCTTGTCCTTGGCCATGTCGTAGAGCTGGCGCAGCGCGGGCTTCACGCCCTTGCCAAGCTCCTGCGTCATTGCCGACGCCCAGTCCTCGAAGCGCGAAACCCCGCGCACGATCTTGAGGGCGCCGAGTTCGGCCGCGGCCTGCACGAGCTTCGAGAGCTTGCCGGCACCCATATCGCGGGCGACGTCTTCTCCACGCTCCTCGCCCTCGCCGATGCGCAGGAGGTTGGCGCGGCCGAAACCCATCGCCGGCTGCTGCTGCATGACGCGGCCCGTGGTGGAGATGATGTCTGAGAGTAGCGACCGCGTGTCCGGCTTGAGGCCGAGGAACTTCGCGATGTTGTCGATCATCTTGCCGAATAGACCGCGAGGCTCCGTGGCCGGGAGCGTGTTGAGGCGAGCGCCGGCCCCGAGTTCGCTCAAGAATTTCTGTGCGCCGTGGTTGGACAACGCCTCGGCCATAAGCTCGTGGACGTTGGTGAGAACGTAGAGATTGCGATTGTAGTTCTGCGGCTGATCGCCAACCGGGTTCTTGAAGTAGGCGACGTGCTCGTCCACCGTGGCCTGACCATACTGTGCCGCGGCGAGGCTGCGGGCCTCGTTAAGCAGCGCCTGCATCTTAGTCGCCAGCGGACCCGTGGGGTCGCCCTCGATGGCGCTGTAGGTAGCGGCGTGCACGAACTCGTGGAGCGCCGTCAACAGCATGTGCGAGGTGCTGTCGGCGCCCAGCTGGATCTTGATCTGGACGACGCCGTTTCGGTAGCTGCCGATGGCGTTGGCGATTGCCTTGCCCTTGTCGACGACATCGCGGACGAAGTTTACGGGCACATCTGGCATGTGCGCGCGCAGCGCCTTGATTAGGTCGACGACGCGAGGATCCTTGCCCTCGGCGTGCTTAAACAGCGTGTCAAGAATGGAGTGCGAGGAATTGGTGCTGCGGACGTTGTCGGCGCGGTCGACGTTGGGCTTGCCCATTACCTCGCGCAGGCCAGCGGCGCCGTTCTTGCGCAGCGAGTCAGCGACCTGTGTATACGGGCCGGGCTTGCCGCCGCCCACGCGCAGGGCGCTGGCGCGTTCACGCTCTGCCGCGAGCCGGCGGCGCGAGCGCTGCTCGATGCGGTTGAGCTTGCCGTCTACGGCAGGTCCGCGTTCGGCAGGCTCCCGTACCGCAGCTGGCGGATGTTCTGATTCAGCCGGTTTCGCATCTCGGTCCCGAGAAAGCTCGCCCTTTGTGTCTTTTGCAGACTCCCCATCTTCACCGCGGGCCGGGGCGCTGAGACCAGTGGCCCTCTCGTAGACGTGGTCGGAAATTTCATTGGCATGTAGCGCCTCCAGCGCCTCGCGATTGAGGCGACCGATACTGACTTTCGATGGGAGCTTGATGGCCTCTGAGGGGTCCATCAGCTCTGCCTTGCCGTCGCCGCGGCTGTTGTCGATGGCGATGACGGAGACCTTGGGGTCGTCCTTGTACTTCTCTAGGATCTGGCGTACGGCCTCGGGCGCGCCCGTGTGCGTGCTCGCGTGTGCGCGGTTGTTGACGATACGCCCGTTCTCCATGGCCCGCGGCAGGACACCATTGCGCCATGCCTCGACGGGGTCGCGGTAGACGAAGGCCACGCTCACGAACTTTCCGGCCTGCCGCGCGGCCTCGACCTTGCTCATGGCGTTTGCCGGGCTTTCCATGGCCGTGTCGTAGATGATCTGCGCGCGCTTGGTCAGGGAGTTGTTCTCGTGCTCGTTGCCGAAGAGGGACGACGACTTGGCACTGCCAGAACCGCCAGAAGTGAAGATGACGTGGTTGTCCTGATTCGGGCCCGGGGGCTCAGCGAGCGCGCGCCGGAACATGACGTTGGCCAGCCACGACGACGGCTCGTGAATGGCCTCGGCCATGCTCGGATCCTTCTGGTGGTCGGGGCTCAACATGCGCACCTCGTCGGTGCTGATCATGCGCCCGCCGTCAGTGGCAGGCATCTTCTTGTAGTCGTCGATGGCCTTGTTGACGTTGCTGCCGATCTGGTCGATGAACTTCGACTCGATGTTGCGCTCCTCCGGCGTGAGATCGGGGTTGCGCGGGATCTGCTGGCGGATGGCGTCCGGGGCCTGACGCGCGGTGGCTAGGGCGTCGCCGATGCTCATCTTCCCCGGGTTCTCGCTGACGGCATGCTCGCTGTTGGCGATGATCTCGTCGGCGCGTTGGTTCTGAGCCTTGATGTAGTCGTTGGCCTTCGCGCGCTCGGCTTCGGCGTCGCGGTCGGCGAAGGCGACGTCTATCTGGCGCTGCTTCTCGCGCATCTCAGGCTGCATGGCGTTGTTGTGCGCGCCCGCGCGCCGGGCGTCAGCGGTAGCCTGATCCTCGGCCTCGTCGGGAGTGCGCGGCGCCTTCTCGCTGGTGTCGGCTTCCTCGGTGGCCTTGGAGTCGACCTCGGCGTTGGACTTGGCCGCTTCGCTGGCCGATTCCCGCGCGGTCTTGGCCTCGTCCATGAAGCGCTTGCCAGCGGGCAGGATCATGGGCTTGCCCGTGTTCTTGCCGACGGTGATCAGGCCCTTGCCGGCGAGGGCCTTGATGTCCTCGGGCTTGACGGGCTGCTGGTCAGTGATCGCCTGCAGGATGGCCTCATCGCTGGCCTCAGGTACGGCGCCACCCTGCGGGCGTAGACTGTCCTCCAGCTGTTTCGGAGTCTGGGGGCCGTTGGCCGCGCGGTGCACGGCCATATGGAATCCGGTGAGCGCCGCCGCCATGCCGGCGTTACTGCCCATCTCGTGCAGCATCGTCTGCATCGCGTCCTTCAGAGACATGTCGGGGCTGATGAAGCCCTTGTCGACGCCCTGCTGCAGGAGGTTCATCGTCGCCAGCGCCACCCCCTGGTCGAGGGTGCCGCCCGCGAGCTTGGTCGCCGCGGAGTCGCCGAGGGCCTTGCCGATGGCGGTCTTGAGGAGGAGGCCGGTGCCCGGGGCCTTGGCCAGCATCGAGCCTACGCTGACGCCGGGCACGAACGTGGTCGCGCCCGATAGCACACCGTAGGCCTTGGCGTCGGCGTCGCTGAGGCCCATGTCCTTGCCCGAGGAGTACGCGCGCGCGGTGAAGTCTGAGGCCAACATCGCCGCCGCCGGGATCTGGCCGAACGGGAGCATGCCCACGGCGACGGCGCCGGCTATGTCTGGGGCGTTGGTGGCCGCGGTGAATGCCGCGCTCTTGAGCGAGCCCTCGGGGACGCTGGGGGCGTAGGCCTCCTCTGTCTGGCCGGCGAGCTTGCGCCGCGCCGAGCCCTTGAGCATGTCCTCCTGAGAGGACTGCATCTTCGACCGAGCCTCGGACTTCGCGGCCTCGAGCTGGTCGGGCGTCATCTTCGCGTACGTCGGCCAGTCCTTGGTGAACTGGTCGGGGCGCAAGCCCACGCGCTCCGCCGCCGACTTCACCATGGGGTCGTCGGTGAGCGAGGCCTTGTTCTCCTGCGCCCACTTCAGCGCCTCCGGCAACACCTGAGCCTGCCAGAACTGGATCGCGGCCTGCGAGTACGGGGACGACGTGTCCTCGGCGTTGGCGCCCGTGGCCTTGTTGAGGATGCCGGTGACGGCGCCGCTGAGGAAGGACTTGACGCCACCGGCTTCCTGCACGGCTGCGCCCACGCGCTCCTCGCCGGCACCTATGGTGGTCAGCGCCGAGCGGCCGACGTCTGCCCAGCTAGACTCGGGAGCGCCGGGCTTGACGGTGACGGTGGGGAGGTCGCCCTCCCAGTCGCCGAGCTTCGCCGGCTTGTCAGCGGCCCATCCCTTGGGGAGGGCGCCGAAGGCCTCCTCGAACTTGGGCCACGAGCTGGTGTTGGTGTTGAGGTAGTCGATGTCCGTCTGCGTGGGGACGGGCTTCTCGAATCCGTCTGGCAGCTGGCCGAACTGCTTCTGGAACTTCTGCCACACGTGCGGGTTGGTCTTCAGATAGTCGATGTCTGAAGGCTGTGGCGTCGGCTGTGCCGGCGGACTGCTGTCCGCGGCGGGCTGCGCGACTTGCCCACTATCCTGCGCGTCTGTGTCGGCCATGTATTACTGCGCCCAGCTCGGCGGCTGTGCTCCTGCCGGTGCGCCGGGCTTCTTGGTCGGCGCCGTGTCCGGGGTCTGCGTGAACGCGCGGTAGAGCACCGGCGATGCCGTCTTGAGCTGCTCGAGCGCCTGCTGCGAGACCTGCTGATCCGTGAGCTTGCGGTTCTTTAGGTTGGCGCGAATGGCCTTGCGCTCACCCTCGTAGGCCTCGCGGGCCTGCGTCATGAGCTTGTCGTCGACCTCGGGCTTGGGCTTGTCGGTGCCGGTCTTGCTGACCTGTCCGCCGACGGGCTTGCCGCTCGCGTCCTTGGCGGGCGTGAACGTGTTGGTCTTGGGGTCAATGTAGCCCGTGCTCTCACTGCCGTCATCGTTCTTGACGGTGACGAGGTCGCCCTTGTTGGATTTGGCCGCGGCGTTCCTCTTGTCGGAGGCGCTCGCGTTCTTCTCGTTGATCTCGGCCTCGCGCAGGCGCGCCTCGCTCTTGTTGTCGATGTCGAGCTTGTCGGCGTCGCTGTTGGCCTTGCGCGCGGTCGAAATCTTGTCCATGTAGCCGGCCTGATCCATCTGGCGCTTGATGGCTTCCTCGGCGTCTTTCTTGGCCTGAGTCTGCAGCGCGCCGGTCTGCGCGACGACGGCGTCGTGCATGCCCTTGGCGTTCTGCGCCCAGCCCTGCAAGGCGTTGCGCGTGGCGATGGCCCAGATGTCTCCCTGCGAGAGCGTTGGGTTCTGGGAGTGGATGATGCCGGCGCGGTTCTGCGCGTCGAGGAACATGCCGATCTTGTCGCGCCACGTCGGGTTCGTGAACTTGGAGGCCTGCGCTTCGGTCATGTTGGCCAGCTCGGCGTGATCATGCAGGCTCTTATCGAACGTGTGCTGGTAGAGGGCGTCGAAGTCGATCTTGTCGCCGGTGTCCTTGTGCGTGAGCCCGGTGTTGCCGAGGTGGCCGTTTATGTAGTCCCGGTACTCCTTGAGATCGTCGTCGCTGAGCTGCTCCATGCTGCGCGCGTGCGCGACGTTCTGCGCCGACTGGTCCGGGGACTGGTCGGTAACGCCAAGGTTGGCGGGCGCGCCCGTGCTGGGATCGGCGCCGCCGCCGTTGAGGGCGCCGCCCTTCGTCGCGCCCGGAGGAGTTGGCGAGCCGCGGAACATCTGCCACGCGCTCGGCATCGGCGCCACATTCTTGCTGCCGGACTGCGTGCGCGCCTGATTCGACTCCTGATCGGGGTCGTATGAGCCCAGCGCCGGTCCCTCGAGGTCAGCGGATCCCGGGCCCTGATCGGAGCCGACGTCGGGACGATCTGCCTGCGCCGCGGCCGCAAGCGCGCCGCCGAACCTGTTGACGTAGTCTTGGCTGTCGAATGGCACGTCAGCCTCCCGGTACGCTTTGCATCGGTGGTGCCTGAGTCAGGCTGAAGTCGAAGGCGCCGCCGCCGGCTCCTGTGGTCGGCCCAAAACTCGGTGTTGGCATCGGCCCCGGCGTGTCCGGGTAGCCGGTGCTGGAGTTACCCAGAGGCGCGCCACCGCCGAAGGCACCGCCGTTGTAGACGCCGCCTGTCATGTCGCCTGAGTTTGCAGGCGTCGACGGGTTGTTGTTATTGTAGGCGCTGAGACCTGCGAGCCCGATCTGTGACGCGCCCGCGAGCGCGCCTCCCCAGCCGCCTCCAGCCGGGGTGTTGTACGAGGACATGTTGCCGCTGTAGGCGCTGCCCTTCGGCACCTGCCCGAGGATCTGCGCGAGGTAGGCGTTCTGGTTCTTCGCCCAGTCGCGCTGCTCGTTGAATTGCGCGGTCTTGAAGTTGCCTAGGTTTTGATTGGTGGCCTGCGCGACGGCGCCGGTGCTCGACAGAGCGCCGCGAATGGCCGAGCCCTCGCCCGCGGCGTAGCTGCGGTCCTGATTGAAGGCGCCGACGCCGAAGTTGAAAGCGTTGCTCAGCCCGGTCTTCTGGATGTTCTCGAGATTGAGGTTGTAGTCTCGCGTGAGCGCGTTGTTGGCGAGCACGCTGCGGTCACCGCCGAAGGACGAGTTCATCACGTCCTTTGAGGCGAGCGCCGCCTGCTGCTGCGTGTAGTCGCGGGTCGCGTACTGCTTCTGGACGTCGAGGACGTCGGCCTCGTACGGGTCCATGTACTTCTGCAGGTTGCCCTGATTGAAGGCCTGCGTGGCCGTGGCGTCGAGACCGGGAAGCTGCTCGCCGAGGGCCGCGGCTTCCTGCTGGGCGGCGATCTGGTTGGGGGTGAGGCCTGCGACGGCTATGGAGGGGTCGATGCCGGACCACTGCTGGTTGGCCACGCCCTGCGCCGTGGTGATGGCCTGATTCGTGCCCGCCTGCACGTTGGGGTCGAAGCTCGAGCTGCCCGAAGACGAACGAAGCGCCTTGGCCTGCTGCTGATTGTTGATGTATCCGCCGACGGTAGAGATTGCCGCCGCGCCGATTGCCGCCCAAACCATTCTTCACCTACTTGGGCGGCAGATCCTTCGGCCAGAAAAGGAAGTTGCCGCCAACATAGCCCAGTCCCTGCATGGCGACGAAACGGTCCTTTATGGCCGCTTCCTCGCCCCCGGTCGTGCACGCGAGCCACACCGGAATCTTTTTCTCGCCCGCGAACTTGGTCATCAGGCGAATGAGGTGTTGTCCGACACCGTGTTTGCGGAAGTGTTTGTCAACGACGAGGAAGTCGCAGTTGATCATCCACAGGTCCGTCCACAGCTGACGGGCAACGGAGCATACGGCGGTGCCGATGATGCGACCGCTGAGGCTGGCCACCCACACCTTGCCGTCTACGATCATCTTGCCGACGTACGCCGGCAGCTTGTTCTCGCTGATCAGTGGGTACGGGATCTGGAGATCGTCGTACTCGGCCTTGATCAGGCGGTAGATGTTCGAGACGTCGAGGCCCGTGGCCTCGCGGTATGAGATGGTTGCCATGCATGCTCCTCGGTCCCCAGAGGGACGGAAGTGGAAGCGGGGGCTGGGATCGAACCAGCGACATAGCGGTTATGAGCCGCTTGTTCTGCCACTGAACTACCCCGCTTCGGGGTTACGCGGCCGGTTCGGCCTGTGGTGCAGCTGGTGCCTGCGGCTTGGTGTCAGCCACCTGCTTTGCGGCCTTCTCGAGGGCGGCCTGTACAGCCTGCTGCTGTATGCCGTCCTGAATCACGGCCTCGATGCGCTTGAACACGTCGGAGACCATGTGGGAGTCGCCCGCGCGCTGCAGCGGGGCGGCCTTGGCCAGATCGAGGGTGAACTGGAGATCACTGAATTGGAGTGGCATGTCGCTGCCCTTCTTTTTGGTGACTGGGCGCCAGCTGGCGCGCACCCTCGTAGTATACCACGGGCATCAGCTTGCCTTCTGGAGGACGAAGACCGCGGTCACGTTCACCGTGGGGGTGTCCGTGGCTGAGGATAGAGCCACCGTCCAAGCCGTGGCCGCGGACGTCGCCGGTATCGGCGGGTCGAAGTTGAGGTTAAGGGATGGCGGCCCCGTGTTCGTGACGGCGCTGGGCGAGTACAGGTTGAACTTGTACGTCGCCGTGCCATCGCTGATGTTGACGGTGAAAAACACGTTTGCCGTAGCGCCAAGCCCCTGCGTAATGCTGATGCCGGCGAGATCCGCGAACACGCCGGCAGCCTGAGCAGCCAGCAGGCTTGTCGCCGTCGTCGAGGTGAATGTTCCGGTAGCGGCCTTGGTATTCGAGCGCCGGTGTGGCTTGACGAAGACGCTGCCGTCCCACGCTGCCTGCAGCGCCACCGATTGTCCGGTGGTGAGTGAAGGCGCGGTCGTGACGTTTGCTACGCTGACGGCGAGGGCGTTGGCCGGGGTCGTTGCCGCTGTGGTCACGGAGTCGAGTGTTGCCGCCGCGGCGCCGCTGATTCCGACCTTGGAGATGCCTGCCGCTGCCGTTACTGCGGTCACTCCTAGCAGGCCGACGACGTTCACGTCCTGCACGCCGGCCGCGGTGGTCGCTTGGTTTGACCGCGCGCGGGTGCCGGCGATGTACATGTCCGAGCTGGTGCCGATGACTACGCCAGTGGGTGCGGTGCCGAAGGTCTGCGGAGTCCCCAGCGTCGTGCTGGCCACCTGCAGCAGGTTTTCGCTGACGGTGGCGGCGATGCTGACGGGCTGCGTGGCTTGAAAGAACGTGCCGGTGACGGCAACCGAGTTGTTCGGGCTCACGGCGACGACGAGCGCCTTGTCGGCGGCGACAGCGGCAGTGCTCGCGGCCTTTACGGCTGCGGGACCGTTGGTGCCGTCAGTAAGCTCGGTGGGCCATGCGCCCGCGAGCGCGGCGGCGGTGCCCTGATTGGCGGTGACGGTGCCGGCTACGGTGACCGTGGCGGATATGCTCACGGGCTGAGTGACGTTGGAGCCGTCCACGCGCAGGAGCGCGGCCGTGGTCAGCGAGAGCGCGCGCGTCTGCCCCGCGGTGAGCCCGGCCTGCACGGCCTCGACAACACCACCTACTGGTAACTCCACAGTAGTGCCGCGCGTGAACGCCGTGGCGTCGGCTACTATGCCGGTGACGCTGACGGAGGCGGCGAGCGAGACCGGCTGCGTGGCCTGCCAGAACGTCCCCGTGACGGCCACGGAGGCCGCGATGCTGACGGGCTGGGTCGCCTGCCAGAACGTGCCCGAGACCGGGAACGTCGCGCCCGTGCCCGGCTGCACCGGGAGAGCGCTAGCCAGCGCGACGCCGACGAGGTTGCCGCCGCTGTTCCACCCCGTGTAGTCCGCTGACGCCGGCACCGGTGAACCTGTGGGGCCCGCGGCTGCGTTGCCGCCGCCGCTGCCGCCACCACCTACGGTGTTGAGGTTTCCGCTGGCGTCAACAGTGAGCGCGACGTAGCTCAGCGTCGACGGCTGGTATGCGTATAGCAGGGACGCGGCGGCGCCACCGTGGCCGAGCTGCAACTCGAACGCACCCGAGGTCGGGTTGTAGTAGTACAGCGCCTGCTGTGACGGAAGTTGGCTTTGGCTAAGCGATTGCACGACTCGGAACCTGCGCGGTTGCGATCTTCATCTTCTCGATGACTGCGAGTATCGCGGCGTAGACGTCGGGCGCCACCGCCTGCTTCTGGCCGAGGGCGCGGCGCCACAGCGGCAGCGGCTGCGGGTGGAGTTCGGCTACCACGGCCTTGGCCAAGTCCTCGACGTTGAGGCTGATAACGATCTTGGAGTCTGGGCCGGCGACGTGGAAGTCGACGTTGATGCCGGGCCGGTGCCAGTGACGCGAGACGACGATGAAGTTCTTGATCATGTTGGTTCCCTCTAGCACTTACGCGCCAACCCATCCGTATGACTTCAGGTCGATGATGAGCTGGGCCACGGCGGCCGCCAGATTTGGCAGTGTGATAGATCCGGCCGCGAACGAGCCCTGATGCGACCCGCCAGTCGGAGTGCCGTATCCAGTTACCTGAGCTACCGGGGCAGCGCCGAAAAACCCCGCATTGCCGGTGACGCTGATACCACCGCCAGCGATTGTGAATGCAGTGCCACTACTTGGTGCGGCCACGGTGACGTTGCCGCCCTGCGCGATACTGACCGCGGTCGTGCTGGCGCCGCCCCAAGCGAGACGCATGGTGCCGGTGACAGCGACGATACCAAGGTCGCCGGAGGCTGCCCCGGATACGATGATCGAGCCGAGGCCAATCCACGCCCGGTCCACGCCGAGCTGGCTCAGGCCGAAGTAGTAGCCCGAGCCTGTCGCTGTGATGCTGTTGAAATTTGCGAATCGCTGGTTGTCGGCGCCGCGGATTCTCAGAGCATCTGTGCCGCCACCGGGGCCGGCGAAAAGGGTGAGCGTCGGCCCAGACGCTGGCGCCCTGAACACATGATTCGATGTCCAGCTGATGGCCGAGCCGCACAGCGCCACCGCCGGGACGTCGCTGAGCTGGCTCCAGCTGATGCCGATGTCGCGGATGGCCTTCCACCTGCCGTCTCCAGCCAATACGGAGTCGTCAGCGCTGGGCTCGTTGAGCTGGGCATACTGGGTGCCGTGCTGTGGCAACAGGGGCGCCAGCGGCATGCCAAGGCCGTACTGTGCGGGATCGACGCCGAGCTGAGCCGTGCCGAGCACGCCCGTGATCGAGGCCGGCGTGATGGGCTGGAACACGGCCGATGTCGGTGACGTCGCCGTGAGCACGGTGCCGATGGTGAGGCCGACGTAGCTGCCACCGGGGTCTACCATGGCCCACTTCGAGCCGTTCCACTGCGGGATCCTGCCGGCGGATATCGCCGACGTGTCGACGTCGCCGAGCTGGCTGTATAGCAGGGGCGCCATGACAGCCGTGGTGGTGCCGGTGGCTACGAGGACGCTGCCCGGGCCCGGGGCCTGAATGGCGTGCGCGCTACCCAAGCCCGTGGGGCTGGCGATGAGGTGCAGGGCCGGCGCGAAGCTCGTGGGCACGCCGGTGAGACTCGAGTACGGGATCGAGCCCGTGGGAGGCGCCGGGTTCGCCCAACCATAGCCCGTGCCGATGCGGGTGAGCACCTGCCCGACGGTGCCACCGGTGGGAACCGAGTTCGATCCCGAGGACTTCCCCAGCGCGGCCACGCGCGTGGCGAGCGTGTTGAAGCTGTCAGCGAGCCGTCGGAGCTTGTCGCCCTCGTACTTGTCGCCGAAGATGATTGGGACGGGGACGAATGGTGTCGTGGTCACCGGTCACCGTCTTGCCCAATTTTCAGTCGCCACGTCCCCATGGCCCACGACGCCCCCGCGGCCACGGGCACCGGCGCCAGCGGACCCACGCGAATAGCCGCCTGCCTGCCCTTGGCGCGCGCCGGGATCTTCTGCGTCGTCGACAGCAGCTGGTACGGGCCCTTGATCTTGTAGGCGTCGCTTGCGTACTTGCGGACCTTGAGTGTCACCGGCAGGTTCGAGAGGAACGCAGAAGTCGTATTGCCAGTGGGGCCAGTGGGCGGCGTGAACGATGCCGTCCAAATGTTGATGCCGTGGGTGAACCTGAACTCGTCGAAGAAGCACTGCGTCAGCGCTGTGCCCGCGCTTTGTCCTACCTTGGCGAGTCCGCCAGTGCCCGGAAGCGATGGCATGGCGCCGACGCGATACGAGGTGTTGTTGGCTACGCCGTCCAAGAATGGGCGGAACAGAGAGAATCCAGATCCGCCTGAGACTACCTCTTTGGCGCTGACGGTGAGGGCGACGTGGTGCCACGCCCCGGCCGTGATGGTACCGAACACCGGGTTGCCGAGAGGGAAAGACCACCCAGCCGGCACTATGCCAAGAACTCCGGCACTGCTGAGAGTGATCGTGAACATGGACGTACCGCCGGTCATGTCCAAGACCGTGGTGGATCCCGCGCCGGGAAGCGTAGGCACATACAGCCAGAAGTCCAGCGTCCAGTCCGATGTCGCCAGCGTCTCATCGAAGGGCCCGCTGGCGTTGTTCGGCGTAGTGATCATGGACCCAGTGCCAGTCGAGGACAGCGAGCCCACACCGAATTTTGCCTGCGACGAGCTTTCGATAGCGCCTCCAGCCGATGTCCACGTCAGCGGCGTGAACGCGCTGTCGGTGAACGCCGTGCTGCCGGCTCCGTCCTCGAAGTGGAGGATAGTCTCGACGGTGTACGGGGGCACACCAAGCGGCGTCGTAAGCGGCTGCGTCGGCACCGTGTACGTGGTGCCGGCAATTCCAGTGACGCCGTAGGTGCCCTCGCCGTAAACGAGCGAGAACTCGTCCATGTACCCGCGCAGGGGCGCGCCGAGGTCGACCATCTGTAGGTTGTTGTGCCCCATGGCCGTGCTGATGCCGCCAATGCGCAGCGGGCCCGGGGTAGGCGAGAGAACGCCGCCAACCTGACGCTGCATCTTGAGCTGGATTACGCCGTCGTAGCCCATGGTGATGACGTCGCCCTTGCTCTGGCAGAAGAAATGTTTCCACACGCCAGTGGCGACGATAACTCCGGTGAATGATCCGCTACCGCCTGCTGGGCTGTTGGCGCCGTTTCCATATCCATAGAACCCAATCTGGGCGCCCGCATTGATGCCGATGGCAAAGCCGGTGCCGGTTGCGCTATCGCTGCAGTCAAAAATGCCTTGGATGTGATTGGGCCCAGACAATATAGCCGTTACATAGAGCCAGCACTCGATTGTCCAGTCGCCGTTGTTGAAGTCCATGCCGGTGTTGGCGGCGGTGGTGAGGAGCGTGTCCTGATGCGTGCCAGCGGCGCCGCAGAACAGGCTGCCGGTGCCAAATTTGAACTGCGCCGCGCTCTCAACGAATGCGGCGTCGCCCCCGCCAGTGGTAGCCGTCCACGTCAGTGGCACCTCGCCGCTGTCTACGAAGGTATTGGCGCCGTCGTCGAAGTGCAGGAGATTGGTGCGTTTGATGTTGATCGTCGGCAGCGGCGGCGGCGTGATCGTGAGCTGGCCTGTGAAGTCCTTCATCGACGGCAGCAGGTGGCTGATGTGGACGAGCGATCCCGAGTCCATGATGTCGGTATCGTAGCTCTCGATGAACTCGCCGAACACGCCCTGACCGTTAGCGAGCAGGCCCGTCTCGTGCTGAAACAGCTGGCTCGTCTGCGTCGCCGTGTTGTAGTACATCATGTACGGCGCCTTGAAGATGTCGCCGAAGTCGTGGCCGGCGCTGCGATTGGTGTCGCCGCCGAGGTTGCCCGACCAGTAGCCGGCGTGCCAGCAGTTGAGCAGCCAGTTGTAAACCACGTACGAATCGTTCTCGGTGTTGGTGCCCGAGGGGTAGTGCCACCA
>Ga0210394_10000620_pt1 | contig 70649 bp, 58 predicted proteins | sample IncBWC12MmetaG_FD_160121 | JGI IMG/M metagenome (GOLD analysis project Ga0210394, IMG submission 160121) | Forest soil microbial communities from Barre Woods Harvard Forest LTER site, Petersham, Massachusetts, United States - Inc-BW-C-12-M | ecosystem: Environmental > Terrestrial > Soil >... | reverse complement strand
ATTCCAGGCGACCACGAGCGGAGCAGCGATACCAAAACTGGAGTACGTTCCTACCACAATCCCCACCACCAGAGCAAAGGAGAAAGCACGAAGCACCTGGCCGCCCATCAGGAACAGGACGAGCACGGTGAGGAAAGTCAGACCGCTGGTCAAGATCGTTCGCGAAAGAGTCTGGTTGATGGACTTGTTGACGACGTCAGCGAACGGTTCTTTACGCAGCAAGCGATTGTTTTCGCGGATGCGGTCGAAAATGACGATGGTATCGTTCATCGAATAACCGACCAACGTGAGTAGCGCGGCAATGACCGTCAGCGAAATCTCGAAATGCAGCAGCGAGAAAAAGCCCAACGTAATTAAAACGTCGTGAAAAACGGCAAGGACGGCCGCTGCCCCGTACACCCACTCGAATCGGAAGGCAATATATACCAGCATGCCTGCCAAAGCATAGAGGGTAACGAGAACAGCCTGGGTGCGGAGCTCGGCGCCCACCTTGGGGCCGACGATTTCCACGTTTCGAATGGCAAAAGGGCCGAGCGCGTAGGTGTCTTTCAAAGCGGCAAGAACGGGCGGCGTGACGCCATCCACTTTCGAAAGATCATCGAGATTGGTAAGCACGCCGTTGGCATTTTTGTCGCGATAGTCGAGCAGCTTCTTGGCGAGTTGCGAATAGCGGTCACCGGCGTTGACGGAAAGGACGAGAGGATCTTTTTCGGTGAGCAGCGCGGTGAGCGTCGAAGGAGTGGCGGAATTGAAGTCGGACTTGTTGGTGGCGGCAACGCCGTACGTGGCGTTCAGCGCAGTGAGGACTTTCGCCCGGCTGGCGTCCAAGTCTGTTTCGTCCTGGCCCTTGCCTTCGACGAAGATCACGACTTCGTTGGAATTGGGATTGGCGATGTCGCTGATGCTCTGGATTTCGGTGTTGCCGAGCCCCTGGGCAGCGAGGCCGCTGCGAAGCTTGTCAACATTCGGAGTCTGGGCGAAGCGCACATCCACGTTCGTGCCACCTTTGAAATCGATCCCATAGCGAAGACCGCCACTCATGAAAATCGAAATCCACCCAGCGAGGAGAAGAATGCCGCTTAAAGCATAGAAATACTTGGCTTTGCCCATCCAGTCGATGTTGGGCTGTTTAAAGAGCTCGATCATGCCGCTTTTGCTTCCCTTCCTTAGACTCCAAGGGCTGGAGGAATGTTCCCGGAGCAAAGCCGTCTACCCAAGGTAGAGGAAATCGCCGGAAGAACCCACTCCCCACTCGTTTCGAATCGAATAGAACACAAGCCCCAGCAGTTCTAGTACAAGCTAAATGCTCAGTTCCGCCTGGCGGTCCATCTTCGTCAGGTGATACTGGAAAATCGTCTTGGACACGTAGATCGCGGTGAAGACGTTGGCGATCAAACCGATGGTCAAGGAAATGGCAAAGCCGCGAATCGGCCCGGTTCCGAAGAGAAACAGGAAGAAGGCGGAGACGACGGTCGTGACGTGCGTGTCAATAATCGTCAGAAAGGCTTTGCTGAAGCCGGCTTCCACGGCGGAGGCTGGTGATTTGCCATTACGAAGCTCTTCGCGGATGCGTTCGAACACCAGAACGTTCGAATCCACGCCCATGCCGATGGTCAGGATGACGCCGGCGATGCCGGGCAGAGTTAGCACGGCGCCGAAGAGGGCGAGCACGGCAAGCAAAATGACCAGGTTCAGAATCAAGGCCAGAACCGCGTTTCCGCCCGAGATGCGGTAATAGACGAGCATGAACAGCATGACAACGACCAGGCTGAGGATGGACGCCTGAACGCCGTGGCGAATGGAGTCCGCTCCGAGCGAGGGGCCGACGGTGCGCTCTTCGAGATATTTGATCGAAGCGGGCAGCGCGCCGGCGCGCAGGACCAGCGCCAAGTCATGAGCAGTTTCCTGGCTGAAGCTTCCTTCAATCATGCCGGAATCATCGATGCGCCCGTTGATAACGGGAGCCGAGTAGACGCGATGCTCGAGAACGATGGCCATCTGCCGGCCGATGTTTGTTTGTGTGAAGGGACCGAAGCGGCGGGCGGCTTCCTGCGTCAGGACAAAATTGACTTGCCATTGCGAAGGATTTTGCGAATTGCGATTTTCTTGCACTCCCGCGGGCTTCAAATCGCGGCCGGTGACGATCGGTGCGCGGGTCAAGACGTACCAGGCTTCGCTGGTGTCCGCCACGCCGGAGGGCGTTCGAGTTTCCGAGCGGCCGGGGACAAGTTCCGTGCCCGGAGGCAGAATACCGCCGTGCGCAGCCAAGGCTTCGGACTGCGAAGTGTACGTCCGGGGATCCTCCACCAATCTCAATTCCAACTGTCCACCAGCTTGAATGACAGACTTGGCGCGCGTGGGATCGCCTTCCCCCGGAAGCTGGACGAGGATTTCGTTGTCGTTGCGGCCGCCGCGCGGCTGAATCGTCGGCTCGGTCAGGCCCAAGGCGTTGATGCGGCGCTCAATCGTTTCGAGCGATTGCGTCATGGTCTGGTCGTGAATCGCAGCAATGGAACCAGCCTTGAGGGTCAGCGTGTAACCCGTGGGATCGCCGGCTGTCGGCGACATATCCCAAACGCTGGCATATTGCGCGTTGTAGATGTCGCGAAAATCCGATAGCTGCTGGGGATCAATATTGCGAATAAGGATGTGCGTGTCGTCCACGCGGCGCACTTCGTCGTAATGAATATTCTTGGCGCGCAACTGCGTGGTCAGGCGCTCCACCATTTGGTCGGTTTCCTGGGCGATGGCTTCCTGCACTTGCACCTGGAGGATGAGGTGCGTGCCGCCCTGAAGGTCGAGCCCCAGCTTGATCTGCTTGCTGAAATTATCCTTCATGGCCGCGACAGAAGTCGGGAACGTCGGGTAGCCGAACAGGAAATAGATACAGAACAGAATGACGGCCAGGATGAAAACTGCTTTCCACTTCAAATTAGGGTTCATGGTCAGAAGGTAAAACGCGTAAGCGGCCGAAGGGTGGGCTTATTTTGCATCTTCCGATGCCTCCACCTGTGCAATCGCCGCACGCGAGATGCGGATTTTAACCTGCGGTTCGGTGGAAATCTTCAAAATGACCGAATCGCCGTCAATGCCATTGATGGTGCCGTAGATGCCGCCATTGGTTACGACCTTGTCGCCGGCTTTCAGAGCGCCGAGCATTTCCTGCACCTTTTTGCGCTGGCGCTGTTGCGGCATGATCACCATGAAATACATGATGGCGAACATGAGGCCGAGCGGAATGAGAAAGCCGCCGAAACCTGCGCCGCCTGAAGCTTGAAGTAGAAGTGCTGCCATCATCGTGAGTTAGCCAGTTCCTCTTCGAACGTTATTCGTTTTCAGTTCTCAGTACTCAGTTTTCAGCGCAAAACAACGGGCTTGTTTTTCTAACCCGCTTTCAGCTCTTCGAAGCTTGCAGCCCATCTCGCTTCTCTATTTCCCGTCCCGCACCGCCGGCAACAACAATCTTCCACGAAGAGGAACGACAGAAACGCCGCGCCGCGGACACAGCGCCCGCGCTCCTACTTTGGCCGACATCTCTTCGATTCGTTTTGGTGCCCCGCGGATGGCTCGCGCGCGACTGCCACATTCAAAAAACCTCAGGCCCGAACGCCTGATCTACAGCTGCTGCTTCAGGCCCGAACTACCGTCGCTTCAGGCCGGACCTACAGCATAGCGCGTGTGCATCTCAGATGAGAAATTCGCTAGGTTCCCAAACTCGATAGCCTCGCGGATTTGGCGCATTATGTCAAGGTAAAAGTGGACATTGTGGTGGGTGGCAAGGATGGCGGCGGTGAGTTCTCCGGCAGCGAAAAGATGACGAAGATAGGCACGGGAGTAGCGGCGGCAGACGGAACAGGTGCAATTGGGATCGATGGGCCGCTGATCGGCGGCGTAGCGCGCGTTCTTGATGAGCACGCGGCCTTCGCTGGTGTAGAGACACGCATGACGCGCGGCGCGCGTGGGGAGCACGCAGTCCATCATGTCGATGCCAAGCGCGACGTAATCGGCGATTTGTTCGGGGCGGCCGACGCCCATCAGGTAACGTAGACGATCTTTGGGTAACAGCGCGGTCGCTTCCGCGGCCATTTCACACGTAATTTCATGAGGCTCGCCGACGGCGAGGCCGCCGACCGCGTAGCCGGGAAAATCGAGATCGAGAAGTTGCTTTGCGCTTTCGCGCCGAAGATCGGCGAACGTGGCGCCCTGCACGATGCCGAATTGCCATTGCGGCAGATCGCCGTTGCTGGCTGCTTGTTCTAGAAAATAAGCGCGAGCCCGCTTAGCCCATTCCATGGTGCGCTTCACGGCGGCTTCGGCTTTGTCTCGGGGCGCAGGCGTCTCGATGCATTCATCGAGGACCATGGCGATGTCCGAACCAAGCGCGAGCTGAATCTCCGCAGCTTTTTCCGGCGTGAGGAGATGCTCGGAGCCGTCGAGGTGAGAGCGGAAGCGCACGCCTTCGTCGCTGACTTTGCGCAGGTCCGAAAGGCTGAAAACCTGGAAGCCGCCGGAATCGGTAAGGATGGCGCGCGGCCAGGACATGAATTTGTGGAGGCCGCCGAGTTTGCGAACTAGTTCATGGCCCGGGCGCAGATAGAGATGATAGGTGTTGGCAAGGATGATTTCGGCGCCGAGTTCTTCGAGCGCTTCCTGGGTCAGACCTTTGACCGTCGCCTGGGTGCCCACGGGCATGAAGAAAGGGGTTTCGACCGTGCCGTGCGGCGTGATGAGTCGGCCGCGGCGCGCGCCGGATGGATCGGTTTTTGATACTTCAAAGGAAAAATTCATCTTTGCCTGAATACTCGAACGGAGGACAGGCAGGAGTGCCTGTCCTACTTCAGTGTATCAGGAGAAAATGAAGGCCCAGCCGGTGCGAATCACAACGAAAACGGCCCACACGGTAAAGGCGATGGTGTAGGGCTTCGCTCCTTTGAGCTTCCTCGGGTTCACCGCGGCGAAACCAATGGCAATCAGAATGAGTATCCAAAGCGAAAAAACGTCGAAAGACTTGCAAAGTGCCACCAGCCATTTTGCAGACTCTTCTGGGAGCAAGGCACCAAGGTTTGTGGCTAATGGGTTTTCGGGGTCGATGGTTCCGGGTGGTTTCAGGAACAGAACGAGCAAGAAGATGGGTGTACTGACAATGCCAACCATGCCGGCGTGCGCAAGAATGGCGAAGGACTGGCCAAACCTCGCGTCGGCCCCGGCGAGAAGATTGTAAGCGCCCATCATGACAAGCCCCACCAGGAGCGCGAAGCAGACGGGCACAATCACGCCCGCCACATAGACGATGGCAACGGTGATCTTCGCCCCCATTTCGGACTGTTGCTGTTTTTGCTCCGCGGACAGGTTTGCCGTACGAGGGTTCTTTTCCATTTGTTGAACGACGTATTCGCGCCAATTCATCCTCTGGTTCAGAGCGAACACGGCAATGATGCTCAGCAGAGTGGAAATAACGATGGGAACGAGCCAACTGGGCTTGCGAACGATATCTTCAAAGGTTTTACCAGGCGAAAAGAGAACGCCAAAAACGCGGCCGATTGGGCTGATCGCTGCTTGCGCCTCCGGCGCAGGCACAGGGGTTGTAGCCATCGAGGACTCCTCCACCACAAGGTTGCGTAGGACTGCTTCTGAAAGACACTACGCAGGGCAACAGAGAATATTTCAGTGGGGGGATTCTAGCGCAAAGGGCTTAGAGTTGTCAGTTTTCAGTGGTCTGTTCTCAGTAGGAAGGAAGAGCAATTGGGTTTCGGTGCGATTTTGGAAAGAGGCTATGACCGGGGTAACTCTGGAACGGCGGAAAGCAGTTCGCGGGTGTAATCGTTTTTTGGGTGGTGGAGGATTTGCCCGGCTAGGCCGACTTCGACGAACTGGCCGGCGCGCATTACGGCGATGCGCGTGGCCACCTGGGCCACGACGGGCAGGCTGTGGGAGATGAAAACGTAGGTGAGGCCGAATTCGCGCTGGAGCTCCTGCAGCAGGAGGAGGACTTGCGCGCCGACGGAGACGTCCAGAGCGGAGACGGGTTCGTCGGCGACGATCAGTTTAGGCTGGAGAATCAGGGCACGGGCGATGCCGATGCGCTGGCGCTGGCCGCCGGAAAATTCGTGCGGATAGCGCTGCAGGGCATCTTCACCGAGGCCGACGCGTCGGAGAATGGCGGTGGTGCGTTCGAGACGCGCAGCAGAGGAAAGGCTGGGTTCGTGAATGGCCAGCGGCTCGGAAACGATTTCGCCGACGCGCATGCGCGGATTCAAGGACGCGTAAGGGTCTTGAAAGACCATTTGCATCTGGCGGCGCTCGGCGCGCAAGGCGTTTCCGCGAAGCGCGAGGAGATCGCGGCCCTCGAAGCGGAGCTCGCCGCTGTCCGGCTCGATCAGGCGGAGGAGCATTCTTGCAAGCGTGGTCTTGCCGCAGCCACTTTCGCCGACGACCGCGAAGGTTTCGCCGCGCGCAACCTCAAAGCTGACGCCGTCAACGGCGGTGAAGCGCGCGCCGTCGGATTCCTGAGAGAAGACGCCGCCGCCCCGGCGGTAGGTCTTGCGCAGTTCGCGGACAGTGAGAAGAGTTTCCATCAAGTATTTTTCATCAGATGAGGATGCAGCGGGCGGCGTGATCGCTGTCGATCAGGCGAAACGCTGGCACGGTTGCGGTGCATTCGGCGAGGCGAAGGTGGCAGCGGGGTTCGAACGCGCAGCCGGGCGGAAGCGCCGTGAGCTGAGGCACGGTGCCGGGAATTGGCGTGAGCGCGCCGCGCTTGAGGGTTGGTGAAGCCTTCAGCAAGCCCTGCGTGTAGGGATGGAGCGGCCTCGCGAGAACTTCGCGAGCGGGACCTTCTTCAATGATGCGTCCCGCGTACATCACCGCTACGCGCTCGGCGACTTGGGCGACGACGCCGAGATCGTGCGTGATGAAGAGCAGGCCGAGCTGCAGCTCGCGGCGGAGGCCATCGAGCAAATCCAGGATTTGTTTTTGCACGGTGACGTCGAGCGCAGTGGTCGGCTCGTCGGCGATCAGAAGCCGCGGCCCCGCGGCCAACGCCATGGCGATCATGGCGCGCTGCCGCAGGCCGCCAGAAAGCTGGTGCGGAAACTGCTCCGCGCGCGCTTCGGGTTCGGGAACGGCGGCGCGGAGCAAAGCATCGATGGCTCTGCGCTTCACTTCGTTGCCTGGAAGCTTTGGTTGATGCGCGCGAATCGCTTCTTCAACTTGTGCCCCGATGCGCATCACCGGATTCAGCGAAGTCATCGGCTCCTGAAAGACCATGGCGATTTCCGCGCCGCGAACGTCGCGCCACTCGCGTTCGCTCAGCACCGTCAATTTCTTTGTTGAAGTTTTCGTCGCCAGCGATGCTTCGCCGCTGACTCGCGCTCCTAACGGCAACAATCCCATCAGCGCCAGCGACAACATTGTTTTCCCGCTGCCGGATTCGCCAACCAGCCCTAGCGATTCGCCCGCCCCGATGCGCAGCGACACTTCATTGACCGGCCGCACCCAACCCGCTGCGGTCGGCAATTCCACAGTGAGGCCGCGCACCTCAAGCAAAGTGCTCATGCGGCCATCTTAGAGATGAAAATGGAAAAGTGAAACTCGAAACTGGCAGGGATCGTTGAGCGTAGTTGGCGATCGCTCATCTTTGTGAAAGAGGAATGACGAATTTCAATGCGGTGTTAGTGGAAGAAAAACCGACGACCTTGACGTCTTTCAGGCCGGACTTGCGGGCGGCGGCGAGGACGTCGTTTTCGGTGATTTGCGTTTGGCCTTTGGGATAGACGATCCAGAGGGCCGTTGCGCGTCGAATTGATTTCGCGAGTTTAGGAAGTCTAGCGAGCTCACCTTTCGAATCCGCAGCAAAGAAGATCCACTCCGAGTCAACCGCCACTCTGCCTTTACTCACGGATTTTGTGAGCCCGGCGACTTCGCGAACAAATTCGGGTTCAAATTCGCCCAGCAAAGCGACTTTTGCTTCCGGTTTCACGCCGAGCTTTTCAATGCGCGACTTGGGATGGAGGATTTTGTCGTGCCATTTTTCGGCGGCCGGGCCGAGATGAAAGACGGCGGAGCCTTCCGCGGTCTGCAAGCGGAGTTCGCCATTCACAGCTTTTGCCGATCGGATCGAGGAAAAAGGAATTTTCAGGCGGAACGCGCCTCGGAAAAGAATCTCACTCGTTTCGAGCAAGGCCTTCCCTTCGGACTCTTGCTTGCCGAACCGCACTTTGCAAACCACTTCGGCGCCCATCGTTCAATTCCCCAATTGCGGCTGTTCGCCGAACTTCCTGGCCACGGATTTCAGATAAGTTTCAATTGTGCCGTTATAGCCGATGACGAAGCGCGACAGAAATCGAAAGATAGGATTGTAAATTTCTCCGTCCTCGCGGATTCGCAGATTCGTGCCCGAGGGCAAAGAAGTGATTTCATACGTCCACATGCCGCCAAAAGGCAGCTTGGGATCGGCAATGCGGACGACGAGTTTCGATGGCGGCTGAGAGGCCACGGTTTCGTACGGAATGATTCCGGAATCCGTCGTTTCCACCCAAGCGGGCAGCCCGTTTTTATCGGGAAGGCGTTGGACGCTCTTCAAGCCCTGCCGCCACGACGGCATAGTGTCCACATCTGTGATGGTTTTCCAGATGACTCCCGGCGACTGGTGAAAGCGCGCTTCACGCGTAACGGTGTGCTCTTTTGGAAGCGCATATCCGATCAGCGTGACCAGAATCAGAATTCCGGCGAGCACCACAAAGATCCAAAGAATCCACTTCATCCTTGACCCCATTTCCACGCGGCGGCCCTGTTCCGCGGGTTGGCTTCCCTTTGTGAACCTTCGAAAACGGCGGGCGTCAGCCGAGCGAGGATACGATAGTAAGCTAATAAGTTCCATGGCGAAGGCAACCACAAACACGGTGGACTGGAAGCTGATCTGGGCGCAGCGCGGCTTCCGCTTTTTCTTTTTCGCCATGTTCGTCTCGCTCTTCGGCAGCGGGATGAACTTCGCGGGCGTGAGCTGGTACATCCTGGCGGCCACGCATTCGACCCTGAAGGTCAGCGGGCAAGTCATCGTCATGACGCTGCCGGGGCTCTTCGTGCCGTTCCTTGGCGGCGTGCTGATCGATCGCTTTGACCGGCGCTACCTCGGCGTCCTGCTCGATCTGACGCGCGGCGTTTTCGTCCTCGCCACCGCTTACATTGCATGGCGCGGCCACTTGCAGCTCTGGCACCTGTACGCCATGACGCTGATCACCGGCACGGGCTCCGCGATGTACTGGGCCACGGTGAACGCGCTGGTGCAGGAAGTGATTCCGCCGAGCCAATTCACCGGAGCGAACGCCGCAGTGCTCGTGGGAGTGCAGAGCGGCATGCTGATCGCCGGCGCCTTCGTCGGCTTCCTTTACAACACCGCCGGAATCGCGGGAATCCTGGCCATTGATGGCGCGACGTATTTTGTGTCGGCCTATTGCCTGTACCAGGTGCGGCGCGGTTACGTTTCTCCGCGCGAAAGCCAAAAATATCCGCGCGAATACAGCGAAGCGACGGAGGCCACTGCCGAGGCTCTGGAAACCGGAGAGAATCCCGAAGTCGCGGAAGCCGGTCTCTCGCTGGCCGTCTACGCGGACATGAAGGAAGGCTTCGCGTATTTGCGCGAGCAGCCCGTGGTGCTGGCGCTGGGCATCACGCATTCGATCATGATGGCGGGAGTGGTAAGCGCGAATGTTGTTCTCGTCGCGCTGGCAAACGACATTCTTCACGCCGGCGCTCGCGGACTAGGTTTTCTCGAATCGGGCTGGGCCACCGGCGCAATCATCGGCGGACTGATTGCCAGCCAACTGCCGCAGCGGCTGCGCATGCCGCTCTATGTTGCGGTATGCGCCGGGCTCGCCGCCGGGCACATGGCGACGCCGTTCGTGGCGTTTGTCGCGGGCGCCGTGCTAATGCAGATCGCATTCGGATTCTGCCGCGCGCTGGGCGGCGTGGTGGCGCAGTCTTCTTTGATGTCCATCGTGCCGCGCCATTTTATGGGTCGGACGCAATCCGCCATGGCGATTCTTACCACAGTGGTGCAGCTGATCATGAGCGTTGCGCTGGGCTGGGTAGCGCAAGGCGCCGGACTCGTCGCAGGATACGCGCTGCTGGCGCTGCTCTATACCGGAGCTACGGTCTCCGCCATTCGCGCGCGCCAGCTCTTGCGATAAACTTTGCATACGGAACATTCTTCCGGGCGAGGCTCCCATGGAAATCCGCACGATTCAGCCTTTCCTTCAATACTTTGGAAATGTGCGCGAGCGCACCATGCGTGTGGCCCGCTGCATCCCGGCGGACACACTCGACTGGACGTACGCGCCGGGGAAATTCACGCTGGGTGACTTGCTGCGGCACCTCGCCGTGGCGGAGCGCTTTATGTGGGCAGAAAACTTGCAGGGACACACCAGCCGCTACACCACGCACGGCAAAGAGCTGGCGGATGGTCTTGAAAACGTGATCGCTTTCATGGAACGGCTGCACGCGGAATCGCTAGAGATCTTCGCAAAGCTGAGCGACGAGGACCTGCAACGCAAATGCAAAACCCCCGACGGCGCCGACATTACGAAATGGAAATGGCTGCGGCTGATGGTCGAACATGAAATCCATCACCGCGGACAGATATATCTCTATCTCAGTATGCTCGGCGTGCCTACGCCGCCGCTCTACGGCCTGACCTCGGAACAAGTCCGCGCGCGCAGCTCCGCAGAGTAAGGAAAGCACGGGGACAGTTCACTTGGCAACAGCTGCTTGCTTTTCAGCTTCTGCCGGAACCGGCGACTTCCCGCCAAGAAGCTCAACCGCGGCCTGATACAGTTTTGCGCGCAGTTGATAGCGTTCATTGGCGCGCGTGATGTACCGCACGGCGATTTCGATGCCGCCGACAACCGGTTTCACGTTGATGGCCGGCGCTGCTGTTAGAGCGGTCATCTGCCGCGAACTGGCCGCGCGTTGCCACTCTTGTTCGGCCTGCTTCGCGGTTTCGGTCGTCGCTTCCGTGACCTTTTTTTGAATCGCATCGATGATGGGATAAGGATCTTGCCCCGTGGGGAGCACTACCTGCAATTCGTCCCACATCCACTGCCCGGAAGTGGAAAAATTAAAATAATGCCCTTCGATGGCGTAGCTATTCGTGAAGGTCACGCGCCGCCCCGTCGGATGGCCCGAATCCGTCCAGTTGCCGGTTTCCAGCAACACCGTGTGAAACATCCCCAGTTCGACCACTTCCCCAGTCACGCCGTTGATCTCCACCCAATCCCCGAGGCGCACTCCGTTCTTTCCCATCAGCACGAACCAGCCGAGAAAGCCCACAATGAAATCCTTCAGCGCTACGGTCAGCCCCGCGCCGGCCAGGCCCAGGATCGTTCCGAGCTGGCTCGGCGGTCCGAAAATCACCAACAGAACAAAGAGCACCGCCGCCACTTGCACCGATACGCGCGTCAACGTGCGCATCGTTTCCACTTGCCGGCGATCCAGCGAGGTTTTGCCGAGCAGCCGCTCCAGCCAACTATCGAAAAACAAGCCAAACAGAAAAATGCCGAGAATGATGCACAGGCCCGTAAGCACCTGATGCACGACGGCCTTCTGCATCGCGGCAACGACGCCAATCCAGTTGCCGTAGTTTTCGGCCAGCTGCTTTTGATCATCGATCTGCTTATCAAACGACGCCAATGTCTTTTGACTTGCGGACCGCCGCTTGGCGGCTTTCACCAGGGCCGCGGACTCTTCATGACTCAGCGGCGCGGCATTCTTGCCGCTCGGTGGGGGACTGGCAACTTCCTCCGCGTTGGCTAGCGACGCGCCGTTTTTTCCCGCATTTACCTGCGCTTCCAGGGCGTTGTGTTTCGCCGAAAGAGCAGCCGCTGCTGAATCCGCCTGCTGTTTTGCTTGCCACAATAAAAGCTGCTTCTGGTGGAGCGCCATCCACTGCGAGAAGTGATGGATCAATCCGTGTTCGTCGGCGCTCGCGGTGACCGCGACGCGCAAAGCATCGGTGGCCTGCGAAGAGGCTTTGTGCTCCTCCATCATGGCCTCGATGCGGTGCTTGGGGTCGCCCCCCGCGCGGTCTAAGTCTCCTTTGGCGTCGTCCACTTCATCCTGATGCTCTTCCTGATGGGCGGTGGCCAGAATGAGCTGATCGTCCAGCGCGTCTTTCCTGGCCCCGGTGGCCTTGGCGTCCTCCGCCATCAGTCGCGCCACTAGCGCATTGTCGGCGTCGAGCGCGTCTTCGGCTTTTTTCAGCCGCGACTGGATCTCCAGGGCTTGCGCGTTCAGCGCCGGTGGATGATCTTCTACGTCACGCTCTGCCGCCGCATAGGCCAGATCCATGTGCTTGTCTGCAAACTGCAGCGCGTTCTCGGCGAACGGCCGCTCGTCAGCACTGGTGGGCATCTTCGCCAGCCGCTGCGCCGTCCATAGTGGCGTCTGATCCACGAAAGGCGTCTGCTCCGTCACTGCCGTCGCGGCCTTGGTAACCTTCGCGGGCACATTGGCTGACTGCCTTGTGCGAAACAATCCAAACGCGACTGCTCCCAGCAGCGCTGCCAGCGCAATGGCGGCAATCTTTTGCTTTGGTTTCATCGGCTCCACGATTCCGGGACTGGTTTACAGACTAGTATGCGACATCCCGAGTGCGTTGACGGTGAAAAAATCCTCGAGGCCCTCGGCGAGGAAGCGCCTGGACTAACTAACTCGCTACGCAACGGCGGAGTACGATTGCTGGTGGTGCGCGAGTCGGCTAGTCTGAAACAAAGAGGTTTCGATGGATTCGCGGCTGCCCAAATTGTTGTTCGTTCTGCTGGCGATTTACGCGGCGTTCCATTTTTCTTCCTACTATTCGCAATTGCCCGAGGTGGTGGCTTCACACTTTAACGGGCGAGGCGTGCCCAACGGCTGGCAAACGAAACCGGCTTTCTTTGGCGTTTTTGTTGCCGTGAGCGTTTTGGCGGCTGTGGTTGGATTCGCTATCCCGCGAATAATCGCGGTGATCCCGGTGGAATTGGTCAATCTTCCAAACAAGCGTTACTGGCTCGCGCCGGAACATCTCGCGGAGACGACGGAGTTTATGAAAATCTATTTTGCCTGGTTCGGCTGCGCCGTCTTTCTCATCATCATTCTTACATTCGAATACGCGATCCAGTCCAACCTGCATCCCGAGAACAAGGCCGACGCTTCCCGCATGTGGTACGTCCTCGCCGGTTTTTTGGTGTTCACGATCGTCTGGGCCACCCGGATGATTTCGCGCTTCAGCCGGCCCCGTGAGAGCAACTCCGCCAGCCCAAAGTGAATGTTAGATGTCCGGGAATAATTGAGCTAAGATAACAAAATGCTGGTCAAGGTTGAGGTCTACAACGACGGCGAAGCTTGGTGTGCCCGCGGTATTGGCGAAGACATCTTCACCCAAGGCAGCACTGTCGACGAACTTTATAAGAACATCCGCGAAGCTGTCGCCCTCCATTTCGAAGACCGGACTCCCGCCACCGAAATCGACATCCTAGTCGTTTCCGAATTGAAACCAGTTCATGCCCCGGCTGCCACAGATTAGCGGCCGCCAACTAATCCGGCTATTGGAATCGATCGGCTACGAAAAAGTGCGCCAACGAGGAAGCCATGTGCGCCTGCGCAGAATTTCAGCGGCGGGTGAGCATAACGTGACCGTGCCCGATCACAAAGTCGTGGCCAAGGGAACCTTGAACGACATATTGACGAGAGTCAGCATCTGGACCGGCCTGTCAAAAGACGAGTTAGTCAGACGGCTCGGCTAGGAGTTCATTTCAGACAAAAACGCCCCGGGCTCTTGACCCGGGGCGTTTCTTGCTTCCAATTTCGTTTCTGTCTACAGGTAATCGCGCGAAGGGCCTTCGAGGAACGCACGCAGTTTGCGCGAGCGCGACGGATGCCGCAGCTTGCGCAGCGCCTTGGCTTCGATCTGGCGGATGCGTTCGCGCGTGACGGCGAACGACTGGCCGACTTCTTCGAGCGTGTGCTCGCTGCCGTCATCCAGCCCAAACCGCATCTTGATGACTTTTTCCTCGCGCGGCGTCAGCGTCTTCAGCACCGAAGACGTTTGTTCCTTCAGGTTCAGGTTGATGACCGCATCGGACGGCGAAACCACGGCCTTGTCCTCGATGAAGTCGCCGAGATGCGAATCTTCTTCCTCGCCGATCGGCGTTTCCAGCGAAATCGGCTCCTGCGCAATCTTCAAAATCTTGCGCACCTTGGACACCGGAATGTCCATGCGCTTGGCGATTTCTTCGGAGGTCGGCTCACGGCCGAGTTCCTGCACGAGCTGGCGGCTGGTGCGCACCAGCTTGTTGATCGTTTCGATCATGTGCACCGGGATGCGGATGGTGCGCGCCTGGTCGGCGATCGCGCGGGTAATGGCCTGGCGAATCCACCACGTCGCATACGTCGAAAATTTGTAGCCGCGGCGCCACTCGAACTTGTCCACGGCTTTCATCAAGCCGATGTTGCCTTCTTGAATCAGGTCGAGGAACTGGAGTCCGCGGTTGGTATATTTCTTGGCGATGGAAACAACCAAGCGAAGGTTGGCTTCGATCAATTCCTTCTTGGCCTGCTCGGCTTCCGCTTCGCCGCGGTGAATAAACGTCAGCGTGCGCTTCAGCTCGGTGAGGCCGACTTCGCTGGCTTCTTCGATGTCTTTCAGTTCGGTGCGGCGCGTGCGCAACTCCTTGCGCGCTTCCGCCGCGACGTCGCCCTTGGCCACGTCGGCGCGGCGTTCCAGGCGCCCGGCTTCGCGCTCGAGCGATTGCAAACGCTCGACCGTGCCGCGCATCTTGTCAATCAGCCGCTTTTTCTCGAACGGATTGAAATCAATGTCGCGGATGGCGACGGAAATCTCCACGCGCGTGCGCGCCACGTCCCACTTCGCACGGATGTACGACCGTTTCTTGGACTTCAGGGTTTTGTCGAATTTCGCCGCCTGCTTCAGCGCCGTCTCGTACAGTTTCGCAATCTTGTCGATGTACTTCAGCGTCTGCTTGGTCTTATTGGCGATTTTCTCTTCGGTCAGCTCTTCATCGTCAAACTGCACGATTTCTTTGATCGAGCGCACGCCCTTGCGCAGATCGTCGCCGACGGCGATCAATTCCTTGATGACGATCGGCGAGCGCGTGATGGACTTCATCACCACCAGTTGCCCACGCTCGATGCGCTTGGCGATGGTAACTTCGCCTTCGCGCGTCAGCAGCGGCACGGTGCCCATCTCGCGCAGATACATGCGGACGGGGTCGTTGGTTTTTTCCAGGGAACCAGGCGTGAGGTCGAGATCGCTCCCGCCTTCGTCGGAGTGCGCGTCGTCCTTGACTACGGCGTCGCGGTCGCCGGCTTCCGCGGAAACTTCCACCGCGCGAGCGGCCTTGGCCGAAGCCTGGTCCTCGTAAATCTCGATGCCGTTCCGTTCAAATGTTGTGAGAAGGTCGTCGATCTCTTCCGACGAATGCACCTCTGCCGGAAGCGAATCGTTTACTTCGTCGTACAGCAAGTAACCGCGCTCTTTGCCAACGGCAATGAGCTGCTTTACCGCATCATATTTTTCTTCAAGACCTACTGCTGCCACAAATTCCTCCCGCTATCGAACCGCTCTCCCAGGCGCTGCCGGGCATGGCCCGGAACCGTGCTCACCGGAAAAGACACAGGCAGGCTGGTGCGCATGCGCAAACCACGGGGATTTCTCCCGGAAGATCGCTCGCTTTTTTGATTGAAAACCTCTGCGCCGCGCCGCTTGCCCGCCGCCGGCCCCGTGCGTTGCCCGCTTCCCGCACTTTGGGGGCTGGAAACCTGCCGCCAAACACACCTATATAGATGCGCTGAACGGCAAAACCGTTTCCCGCGAAACCCTATTACGCTACACGTTTAAGTCCCACCGCGTCAATGTTTTAATTAGTGGAAATGTGTGGAAGACTGCAAGCCGGCGATCTGCACCGTCCACTTAAGCATGGAATATCCCGCTTATTTCGAGGCCCGGGGGCCGGAACCCAGAAGCGCTCCGGTCTTTTCCCTTGACTTTTGATACACTTAGCGTATACTATTGGTCAGGTAAACCTGCGCAATTCCTTTCGTGCAATCCACCGGTCTTATAGTCTCGCAGGGCCGGCGGTCCGAGGCTCCATGAGCATGTGCATCTGGCGGCATGCCTATCACCATCCGTCTAATTCCTTTAGAATCAACACCTCTGAGCTGCCTCGTAAGTGTGGCAACTAAACGACTTACAAAATTTCTAAACTCCTTAGAATCAACACTTACAAAAAATGGGGGGAGGGGCCAACCAATCCTCCCAAGCCATCTCGCTCTGGGCGCCGAGGTTCACCTTGCTGCCGCGAGGCGCCGCATCAAATCCTGCTTCTTCTCAAGTAGGCCGCGCATCTCTGGGGCGGGCGGGTTGGCCTCGATGCTGCGCTGGACTTCGGCGAGTTCGTGTTCGGCCTGGCGGTTCTGCAACGCCTCGATGCAGCTCTGCGCTTCCTCCCAGGTCGGCTCGTTAGCTTCCTCGAACAGGATTTCAAAGAGCAGGCGGCGGTCGCGCTCATCGAGCACGGCGGCCACTTCCGTGGCTTGCAGCGGCTGGCCCGCCAGGCTGGCGATGACCAGGGCCGCAAAGATCTTCTCCGTCTCCAGGCCGTGATACAGGCGCGCATTTTGCAGTTGCTGGGCAAGCTCGTGCCGGAAGCCCTCGGCTTCCGCGAGCATGCGAATCAATCGCCGTTCGACCGGTTTGGCCGCGCGGCCAATCAATTCTGGCGCGGTCTTGATTTCACTGCGCCGCTCCTTCGCCGCCTTGCTTAATGCCGAGCGGAGAAGCGGCTCTTCAATGCGAAGCTGTTGAGCAATGCGCGTGGCCCATTCTGAACGCAAAATACCGTTAGGAATTTTCTGTATATATGGCAGTAGGAAATTGAGCGCCCGCTGCTTGCCTTCGCCGGTGGTCAAATCCATCTGCCGCGCGCGCGCGATCAGGTAGTCCACGTACGGCGGCGCTTCCTTCAGCAATTTCAGATAGGCGTCTTTTCCCATTTCGCGGATGAAGAGATCCGGATCCGCTTTTTTGTTACCAACCGGCGGCAGCGCGAGCACGCGCACTTCAAAATCCTGCTCCAGCAGGAGCACGAGCGATCGCTCCGTCGCCGTCTGTCCAGCCGCGTCGGGGTCATAGTTCACGATGACCCTGCGGGTGAAACGCCCCAGCAATTTGATTTGCGGTTCGGCAAGGCTGGTTCCGCAACTGGCCACCACGTTGCTGATCCCCGCGCGCGCCACGGCGATGGCGTCCATGTAGCCTTCGACCAGAATCGCGAAATCTTGCCGCCGGATACCTTCTTTTGCGCGATCCATGTGATAGAGCAGATTGCTCTTCGAATAGATCGGCGTTTCGGGTGAATTCAGATATTTGGGTTGGTCGTCGCCAAGTGCGCGGCATCCAAACGCGACGATTTTTCCCGACTCATTTGAAATAGGAAATGTAATGCGCCGTCGGAAGCGGTCAAAGAGACGCCCGCCTTGATCGCGTGAAACCAGCCCCGAATCCACAAGAAGTTTCTCGCTGTATTTCGACTTCAAATGGCGCAGCAACAGGTCGCCGCCACTGGGCGCATATCCGATTCCGAAACGCGTGATGGTGTCTTTATCCAATCCGCGATCTTCGAGATACGCGCGTGCGGCCTTCCCTTCCAGCGTGCCTTCGAGTTGCTTTACGAAGAACGATTGCGCCTCGCGGTGCATCTCCACGAGCACGGACCGCTGCTGATTTTCTTTGCGCTCTTCCGGCGAGCGATCCTTCGGGCGCGGAATCGATATTCCGCACTTTTCGGCGACGACGCGAATGGCCTCGGGAAACGCGCATTTCTCCATTTCCATCACAAATTTGAAAACATCGCCGCCCACGCCGCAACCAAAGCAGTGATAAATCTGCTTCGTGGGATGCACGGCAAACGACGGCGATTTTTCCGCGTGGAACGGACAAAGCCCCGTGAAGTTCTGTCCGCTCTTTTTCAGGCGAACATATTCGCCGACAACCCGAACGATGTCGGCTTGTTGTTTTACCTTCTCCGCAAATGATCCTGCTTCTGCCATTCAGTGACGATTTCCTACTTGCCGTATTCGTTCTTGTAGACCGTCCCGCCTTTCATCACAAATTTTACATGCTCGAGGATGGTTACGTCCTTCGTGGGGTCGCCATCCACTGCGATCATGTCTGCGAATTTTCCAGGCTCCAACATGCCAACCTTGAATTTCGGGCCGAGCAGGTCCGCCGCATTGATTGTCGCGGTCTGGATAGCCGCAAGCGGCGTCATGCCCAGTTTCACATACACGTGGAATTCGCCGGCATTCAGCCCGTGCGGATAAACGGCCGCGTCCGTGCCAAACGCAATTTTCACGCCGGCGTCAAATGCTTTCTTCACGTTCTTCTGCATGGCTGCGGCAACATCGCGCATCTTTTGCTTGGAATATTCCGGAACGTCGCTGTGCTCAATATTTTTTTCCATGTATTCCCCGAGAAAGAGCGTTGGCACAAGATAGGTTCCATTTTTCTTCAGCGTGGCGACCGCCGCGTCGTCCATCAAGTGGCCGTGCTCGATCGAATCAACGCCGGCCTCCGACGCCCAGCGCACACCCTCCGCACCGTGGGCGTGTGCCGCGACTTTTCGCCCGAGCCGGTGCGCGTCCGCGACGATGGCTTTCATCTCCTCGAGCGTAAACTGCGACGCATTCGGGTCATCGCCCTTCGACAGAACGCCGCCGGTGGCGCAGATCTTGATCACGTCCGCACCATATTTGATGACTTCGCGGACTTTGTGTTGCACGGCCTCGACGCCGTCGGCCACGCCGTCGCCCTGAAGGTGAAATGCGGGCGGCAGCAGATTTTCATCGCAATGACCGCCGGTAATTCCGAGCGCGGGCCCGGACGCCACCATGCGCGGTCCAATCACATCGCCATCATTGATGGCGTCGCGGAGCGCGATGTCTGCGTAGTCCTTCGCGCCGACGTTGCGCACCGTCGTGAAACCCGCTTCCAGCGTGCGCTTCGCGTTTCTCGCGCCGTGCAGCGCCTCGCGTGCCGTTGAAATCGAGAGCCCTTGGTATCCGAGCGAGTTCAGATCGAACGTCAGGTGGGTGTGCATGTCTATTAAGCCCGGCAGCAACGTTGCCTCCGGAAGATCAATCACGGTATCGCCCGCGGCGGACTTGACTTCGCTGGACGGCGCAATCTGCACGACCTTGTCGCCTTCGATGACGATGGCCTGATTTGCGCGCAGCTCTCCCGTGCGCACGTTGAGCAAACGCCCGGGATGAACCACGGTCCTCTTCGGCGCCGCCATCTGCGCGCTAACGGACGACACCATTCCGGCGAGCATCACCAACAGCACGGTGAAAAACACGAAGAGACGATTCGTTCGACGCGCAGCATCTGGTAGCGACGGGAAATTTTGCAGCAGTTTCATCGAGGCACCTCGTTGTGAATTGGCAAAAGGAACGCGGGGAGTATACCAAAGCGCGCTGGCTCGCACCTGTTGTAAACAGCGAAACGGTGGAAATCTATTTTCGAATTCAGATTTTCCAATTTCGATTTTTGACGATCCACTTCTTATTTCTGGAGTTCGACGAGCGTGATGGCCTTGCCGCCGCGCTCTTCGGACTCGAAGGAATGTCTTTCCACCAGCGGATGCGAGGACAGAAACTGTGAAATGCCTTTGCGAAGCGCGCCCGTTCCGTGGCCATGAATGACCCTTACTTGGGATCGGTGTGCCAGCGCAGCTTCATCCAGAAACTTGTCTAGGCGTCCCGTCGCTTCTTCCACGGTCATGCCAATCAAGTTGATTTCATCCGTGGCGGCGCCTTCACCGCCCTGTGCCGTCACCGTCACCCTTTGCAATTTTGTGGCAGGCGCGGCGCTTTTCGATGCCGGCGCTTCTGCTTCCACACTGGTGATTTCGTCGATGGCAATTTTCATTCGCAAAGGGCCGGCTTCGATATCAGCGGAAGAGCCATCAATGCGGCGCAGCACTACTGGCTTGCTGAAGCCGCGCACGCGAATTCGCGCACCGGGCTGCAGCCGGTCCGCGGTGACCGCTTCTCGCGAAGCGGAATGAACACCCAAGTCGGCTTGCGAATCGGAAATGGTCTGAACCACGGCGGCGTTCAGGTCATCGCGCGCTTCGGCCCGTACGTCCTGCATCTTGCGTCGCGCGGACTTTTCCAGCTGTCCGCGCAGTTCGCGTTCCTTTACAGCTTCGAGGACGTGCGCGACGTTTTCGTCGAAGCGCTTTTGCATCTCCGCGAACTGCGATTCGAGTTCCCGGATGCGTTTCTGCTGCCGCTCGACCCACTCAGTTCGCAAGTTCTTGCGTTCTTCTTCCAGCGCGTGGCGCTCGGCGGTCATTTGCTGTTGCAGGCGGTCCAGTTCGTCGCGGGTGCGATGCAGATAGGCGATCAAGTCCGCGGCTTCGCGCGACTCCGGGGCGAGCAGCGACCGCGCGCGCTCGATAATTCCGTCCGCAATTCCGAGGCGCTGCGCGATCGCGATTCCACTTGAGCCGCCCGGAACGCCTACCATCAGGCGGTACGTTGGCCGCAGATTCACGTCGTCAAATTCGACTGCAGCGTTCACCACGCCTGACGTGGTCGAGGCGTAGGTCTTCAGCCGGTCGTGGTGCGTCGTTGCCAGCACAATGCATTTTTTCGCGCGGAATTCATCCAGCAACGCGACCGCGAGCGCGGCTCCTTCTTCCGGCGCCGTTCCCGTGCCCATTTCGTCCACCAACACGAGCGAGTGCGGCGTGGCCGCTTCGAGCATGGCCTTCAAGTTCAGCATGTGCGCCGAGAACGTGGACAAATCCGCGGCGATCGATTGTTCATCACCAATGTCCACCAACACGTGATCGAACAACGGCAGAACAGCGCGTTGCGCGGCCACCGGGATTCCCGTCTGTGCCGCCAGCGCCGCCATTCCGGTCGTTTTCAGCGCCACCGTTTTTCCGCCAGTGTTCGGGCCGCTGATGACGAGGACGCGTTCTTCTCCGCCGAGAGAGAGCGTCATGGGAACGATGGCGCGATTTTCCCTGCGAAGTTTGTCTTCGAGGACCGGATGGCGCGCGCTTTCCAAACGTAGTTCACCGGATTCGGAAAACTTCGGGATCGCGGCGTCGAATTCCTGCGCGAATCGCGCGCGCGCGAAAATGCTGTCGAGTTCCGCGATCGTGTCGGCGGCGGCCTGGAGCGGTCCGCGCACCGCCTGCAACCTGTCCGTGAGTTCTCGCAAGATTCGCAGAATTTCCGCCGCTTCGTCCTCGGCGAATTGCACAAGCTGGTTGTTGGCTTCGACGATTTCAAACGGCTCCATGAAAACAGTCTGGCCCGTCGCGCTCGCTCCATGCACGACTCCTGGAACGCTCCGCCGATGTTCCGCGCGCACCGGAATGACGAATCGTTCATTTCGCAAGGTGACGTAGTCTTCTCCGGCTTCCGCATTGCGCGAGCGCAGAATTTGTTTCAGAGTTTTCTGAATGGAGTCGCGAGTTTGTGTGATGCTGACGCGAATCCGGCGCAGAGTTGTTGAAGCGTCATCGCTGATTTCGCCGTTTGGCAGAATGCACCGCCGAATGGCCGCATGCACATCGCGAAAATCCGCTAGCGATGCGGCCCACGCCGCCAGCAATAGAAACTTCGCAGCTTCCTCGCGAAATTGCTGCCGCAGCCATCCCGCGGTTTCCAGCAACGAGCCAGCGTCGAGAAATTCTTTCGGCTCCAGCACCGCACCGGGACCCTCCAGCCGTTCGAGCCAACCTTCCGGATCAGAGAGCGCACCGAATCCCAATTCGCGGCCGGCGCGCAACCACTCTCGCGCTTCGCGAATCAGCGCGAACGCAGACTCTAACGCGGCACGCTCCGTGCCCGGCTCGAGCGCGCTCACCGCGCGCCGCCCCGGCGCACACGTCGTCCGGAGCCGCAGCAATTCCCGCAGCTTGTCGAATTCGAGCACGTCTTGCGCAGTTCGCGACATACCTTCTCGCAGATTTGTAGTATGAACGACCTTCTCTTATCGTTACAAACGCACACTACGAATCACGGGATCCATGTCATGCGTACGTTTGCTGGAGACCTTACGCCTAAACTGGGTGGGCATAGAACTCTGGGTTGCTCGGGGATTAGATACATGCTAACGTGCCCGCCGAATGACACGGCCCATCAACATTGCCACGATCGTGGCCCTTTCGCTCATGTTGTCGGTGCCGAGCGGCTCCGACGCTTGGGCACAATCCTTGCCCACGAAAAGTGAGGCAGCCGACCTCCTGCAAAAGGCTGGGTTGGCCACAAACCTACGCGCCGACGACGCCCCTCCTTTTCATCTCGTCGCTCAAATACATTACGAACTTGGCGGCCAAAGCACCGAGGGCGCGTACGAGCTGTCCTGGGCCTCACCGGACAAATATCGTGAGGAATTTCGGATGGAGCGTGCCGCGGAAGTGGAACTTGCTGCGGGAGACAAGCTTTACGTTCTGAGGAACACTCAGGGCACTTCACTTCCCTATTGGACCGTGCGAAGTACGCTGAGATCATTTAAGAATGCTTTTCCCGGGCCAAAGTCCAAGATAAAAAAAGTGTACGCCGACAAGGTTGGTGCAGAGCTTCTCACCTGCATGGATTTTGGAGAGGAGTTCTCTCCGAAGCAGGCGTGCGTTTCGCCAGACACAAATGGGCTCGTATCTCTTGATTCCGGGCACCTGCTACGTGGTCCGGCTTCCGGGACAGCCGAGGAACTCAAGCATTTGGACAACATATCGCTGACTGAGTTTATGGACGTAGGTGAGAAGCGCTATCCGACGCGGATCCATCTTGAATTATTCGACGAAAAGCTGGAGATAAAAATTCAGACATTGGCGCAAGTGACGACATTCGCCGAAGGGCTGTTTACCCCGCCCACGGGCGCGGTGGAGTACGACTGGTGTTCGAGTCCCATTGAGAAAGGTAGTAAACAGATCGACAACGAACCGCTTCTTCAGCAAGAGCCACCCGGTGTTGCAGTTGCGTATTACGTCCTCATCGGAACAGATGGTCGCGTCAAGAAATGGGCGCCTTCGAGCTCTGGAGGAAAGTATGTGGACGAGCGCGAGGGGACACGGCTGCGAGACGCGATGTTTCCGATTCATTTATGCGGAAGTAAGGCAATCGAGTATGAAACGGTCTTGTACGCCCCGACGCTCCTACGCTCGCAACCCAAGTGAAGGTGCAAACCGTTTGCCCCGATTTCATAATAGCTTTCAGAACTAGAAACCGTAGGTCTGCTTCAATTTCCCGGCTAAGTGATTGGCCGCGTCGCCTGCGGTTGCTGCTACGTAGACAAGGCGTTCGTTTGCTTCGCTCCACGGTGCTGGGTGAGCGAGCTCGACTTCGCGGACGCGCTTCAGGACTGGCTCCCAGAAATTTCCGAGTACGGCGAACGGTTTTGCGGTAATCACGGATTTATTCAACATTTCCCAGACGACGGCGAGTTCCACAAGCGTGCCAGTGCCGCCTTTGCAGGCGACGAAACCATTTGCGAAACGAATCAATTCGAACAGTCTCTCATCCCACGTTTTCTTGCGCACTTCGACGTCAATCCACGGATTTGTTTTCGCGGTTTTGAAAAACTCGGCGGTTACACCGTACGTTTTTCCGCCGCTTTCTTTCGCGCCGCGCGAGACCGCTTCCATTACTCCGCCGTAGCCGCCGCTGCAAACGGCGAACCCGTGTTTCGTCAGTGCGCGGCCAAGCACGCGCGCTTCTTCATAATCCGCGTCGCCTTCGCGCGGGCGCGAGCTTCCGAAAACGGTGACAATCAATTCCTCGCTCATCCTGCGCCCCGCGTCTCACTTGGAATGTTTGTGGTCTTGCGCGCGTTTTGCGGGCGTAACGTTGAACTCCTCGAGCATGGCCACGCACAATCCATTCAGCGCGTCCGCGGCTTCGTGGCTCTTCCCGCCTTGATTGTTGCTCAAGAACGAAAAAATCAACCGGCGTCCCACGGGCGTTTCCGCAAATCCCGACAGCGTTCGAACGTGCTCAACCGATCCGGTCTTGGCATGTATGCGCCCCGCAGCGGGCGTGTTTTTCATGCGGTCTTCCAGCGTGCCGTCAAGTCCGGCCACGGGCAGCGACTCGTAATACGTTTCGAACCAGGTCTGCTTCTGCGCAAAAGTCAGGAGATTCACGATGGCTCGCGGCGTCACCAGATCGTGCCGCGACAGGCCGGACGCGTCGGTCTGAATCACGTCGCCAGCTGCAATTCCCGCCAAGGCGTAAAAATCCGCGGGCGTCTTCATCAAATCTTCCGGCGTGCTCCACACGCCATTCTGGCGGGCCACCGTTCGCAAAAGCATTTCGGTATGGAGATTCTGGCTGATCTTGTTGACGAGCCTTACTGAATCGCCGAGCGGGACGGAAACATGCTCTGCAAGAACGTTCGGATCGTCTGAAGCTTTCGCAACGTCGTGCCGCGCTTTCGCTGCGCCAACTACTGTTACGCCACGCTCTTCCAGCAGACGCTTCAGTGTGGAAGCAGCATGTTGCGCGGGATCCTCGATCGCCAGCACCAGTTTACGCGACGTGCTGCGGGCCGGCAGCGTGCCCTTCACCACGACGAGATGCGAGCCAGGATCGCGCGTCAGTGTCAAATCGGATTTGACGTCCGCCGCGGAGGTGAGCACATTATTTTCAACCGCAAAATCCGGCGTCGCTGGATTCACCGCGGCCTGCACCGGTGCGCCCACTTGTTCTCCAGGTGTGAGTGTCAATGTCACCGTGTTGTCGTCCACGACGATGGCGGAAATAGCGGCGCCGTATTCCCACACCATGTCATCAATTTCCCAGCCGTTTGGATAGCTCTCGCGCGGAAAGTAGCTGTCGTCGCCGACCACGTCGCCAGAGATTTGCTTCACACCCTTTGTGACCAGCGCATCGGCCAGTTCCGCGAGCGCCTTTTCCGGCGGTCCGTCGAATTCTTCTTTCAGCTCATACGGGAACTTGCGATTCGAAAGATTCGGATCACCGCGCCCCACAAGCACGAGATCGCCGTTCAGTACTCCTACGCTCGAAATCGTTCCGCGAGCCTCCAGAGTGGTATGAAACCGGAATTCCGGCCCGAGCTTTGCCAGCGCCAGCGCCGTGGTGAAAAGTTTGAGATTCGAAGCCGGCAAGAAAAGCTTGTCTGCATTCTGCTCATACAGCGTCTCGCCGCTTTCCGCATCGGCGATCAATATTCCCCATTCCCCCTTGCTCACGGACGGTTCGGCAAGCAAGGCTTCCGCCCGGGACGCAAATTTCTGGGACGCCTTCCTGGCGGAAATGCTTTGCTTTTTCCCGCTGCAACATGCGCTGTTGCTCTTCGCGCCTGACTGCGCGGCCAGGCGCGGCGTTCCGCTACCGAGCAAAAACAGCGCGCCCGTCAAGACCATTGCCGAACACCGCTTCGCAAGATTTTCATTCTTCATTGTTCGCTCGCACGGAAGATCGCTCAGGAAAAGTATAGTCGAAAGACGACACAATGCGTCTGCCGCCGCACGTCTTAAGAACGAAATAAAGCTCGTCGTCAGGCCCCTTTCACGAGGCTGCGTGTTGCACCCGACCGATTAGCACTCTATGATGTGGTAGCCCAGAAAACTTCGAAGAGGTGAATCGTGATTAACAGAATTATTTCCTGTCTTATGGCCCTGGCGATGGTCGGTCTGCCGCTCACGGCCGCGGGGGACAGAAAGGAAGCGGACCGACTGGACAATTGCGGGACAGTGATCAAGGAAATTATGGACATTCCCGACGACATCCCGCAGGACCTGATTGACAAAGCGGAATGCGTCATTATCTACCCGTCCGTCCTGAAGGCCGCTTTTATCGTCGGCGGAAGCTACGGCCGCGGCGCGATGACCTGCCGCACCGGCGAGCACTATACCGGGCCGTGGAGCGCTCCGACGATGATGGCATTGGAAGGCGGCAGCATCGGCTTCCAGATCGGTGGCCAGGCCACGGACTTCGTTTTACTGGTCATGAATCCACGCGGCGCGCATTCCATACTCAGCAGCAAAGTGAAGCTCGGGGCCGATGCGTCCGCCGCAGCTGGTCCGAAGGGCCGGACGGCCAATGCGTCCACCGATGCTACCTTGCGTGCTGAAATCCTGAGCTACTCCCGGAACCGCGGCCTCTTTGCCGGGATCTCGCTGGAAGGTTCCACGGTGCGCCCCGACAATGACGGCAATGAGCGAGTCTACGACAAGAAGGTCGAGGCAGAGTCCATCGTGTTCAAAGGCGCGGTCGCCGTTCCTCCTCCCGCGCAAAAATTGATCGCGTATTTGAATCAGAAGTCTCCCAAGAATTTGTCGGACCCCAACTCGCTGAGGGAATAGTCTCAGAAACAACTCCAACCCAAAACACCTCGGTCGAAACCGGGGTGTTTTCGTTTTCCGGCGTAACTCTATAGGCGATTTCTTCGTACTTTAGACAGGAATGTTCTTGACAAAATCGAATACCTGACTTATGGTCATATATGAGCATTAGTCACCATGCCTCGCCACCCAAAATCACACTCGCGTACCGGTGGTTCCACACGTAAAGCAGTGTTGGACCGGCGCCAGCGCCGCAGTGCAGAAACCCGCGAGCGACTCTTCCGCGCCGCGCTGGATCTTTTTGCAAAGAAAGGCTTTGCGGAGACTACCGTAGAGGACATCACAGAGGCCGCGGACGTTGGCAAGGGCACTTTTTTCAATTATTTCCCCAGCAAGGACCACATCCTTCTGGCTTTCGGGGAGATGCAGCTTGGCAAGCTGGAGGCGGCCATTGAAACCGCGCGCCAGGCCCGTACGCCGATGTCCGAGTTTCTCCGCGGACTCGGCGTGCGCATGACACAAGAGCCTGTTCGCAACCCCGCGATCGTCCGGGCGCTCCTCCAGGCGTATCTTTCGACGACGCCCGTTCGCGAGGCCATGCTTGATCTGCAGAAGCGCGTGCACGCCCTGCATACGCAGATGATCCAGCTGGGACAGGAACGTGGCGAGATTCGCAAGGATCTGCCAGCCGCCGAGCTCGCTCTGGTTTTCCGTCAAACCATTTTCGGCGCGCTGCTGATCTGGTCGCTCTACGGAGATGCCACGTTGAACGCGCGCATCGAGGCGTCTTTCGATGTGCTTTGGACGGGGCTGGCGCCGCGCCAAGAATTCGCGCCGCTTTCAGAAATTTCATCCTCGAGGCCGGGAGAGTAGTTCCATGAATCGCAAGCGCATTCTCATCATCATTGCCATCGCCGTGGCGCTGGCCGCCACCGCACTGTACGCCGGCTGGTTCCATCGTGACAATTCTTTGCAGGGATCCGGCACCGTGGAAGCGCGCGACATTCGCGTGGGCTCCAAAGTTGGAGGAAGGATTGACAAGGTCCTTGTCCGCGAAGGCGATGCGGTGCAGCCGGGACAGGTGCTGATCACCTTTGACGACAAGGAATTGCAGGCGGCTCTAGAACAATCTCAGGCCAGCGCGGAAAAAGCGCAGCGCGGCTATCGTCCCGAGGAAATCGCCGAAGCGCGGGCGGCCGCGGCGCAGGCCAAGGCCGACTCTGAGATGAAAAAGAATGGCTACCGCAAGGAAGATATTGACGCCGCGCAAGCGGATCTGGATCGCGCGAAGGCGGATGAAGTGCGGACGCAACTGGATTTCGATCGCTATGAAGCCCTCGCCAAAAAAGATCTAGTCTCCAAACAGCAGCGGGATACCGCAGAGGCCAATTGGAAGATGGCCCTGGCGCAACGAGAAAACGCACAGCAGAAACTCGATATGCTGCATCACGGGTATCGCCCCGAAGAGATTGCTTCCGCCGAAGCGCACTATCGCGAGACGCAGGCCACTTTGGAAAAATATGAGCATGGAAACCGACGGGAAGACGTTGAGCTTGCAAAAGCAGGTTATGCGTACGACGAAGCGCGCTTCCGCGAGCGGCAGGTTGTCGCTCCCTCCGCTGCAACAGTGGAGGTTCTTGACGTGCGCCCCGGCGACCTGATCGCTCCAAACACACCCGTGGCGACGCTGCTCGAACGGGATCAGATTTATGTCCGCATTTACATTCCGGAAACGGAGATCGGACAAGTGAAGATCGGAGAGAAGGCGGAAGTCCGCGTGGATTCCTTCCCGAACCAGGTGTTCGACGGCGTGGTTGAGCAAATCAACCAACAGGCCGAATTCCTGCCGCGCAACGTGCAGACCCGCGAGGAGCGCGTCCATCAGGTGTTTGGCGTGAAGATTCGGATCAACGATGCCGCCGGGCGGGTGCTTGCAGGAATGGCGGCTGACGTCAAATTGAAGGCGGGAAAGTAAGCGGATGGCCAGCGCGACAAACAATCCGCTCGAGCCCGCTATCTCCGCCGAACATCTGGTGCGGCGATTCGGCAAGTTCACGGCCGTGAACGACGTGAGCTTTCGCGTGGAAAAGGGCGAAATCTTCGGATTCCTGGGGCCTAACGGCAGCGGAAAAACTACGGTCATCAAAATGCTCACGGGCCTTTTGCCACTCAGCGAAGGCTCCGCGCATGTCGAAGGGCTCGACGTGCGCATGGATTCCGAGGGCATCCGCGAACGCATTGGATATATGTCGCAGAATTTCAGTCTTTACTTCGACCTCACAGTGACCGAGAACTTGACGTTCTACGGCCGCGTGTACGGCCTCGACCCGGCGCGGCTCAAGCGGCGCATTGACGAAATCGTTGAGCTCAACGGCCTCGGGCCGTATTTGAACCGCTTGTCCGCGCAGCTTTCCGGCGGGTGGAAGCAGCGGCTGGCGCTTGGTTGCGCCATGTTGCACGAGCCCAAGCTTCTTTTTCTCGATGAGCCTACTGCCGGCATTGATCCGGTCGCGCGACGCCAGCTTTGGGATCTCCTTTTCGAACTCTCGGGGCACGGCATCACGTTTTTTGTGACGACCCATTACATGGATGAAGCCGAACGCTGCAGCCACGTAGCTTACATTTATTATGGCAAGCTCATCGCTGACGGAACTCCAAACTCGCTGCGGGAGCTTCCGGACGTGCAGCCACACGGCACCATGCGCATTGAAATCAGCACGCCAGAAGTTACGCGCGCTCTTCGATTCGCTCGACAAATTCCGGGGATACGAAGCGCCACGATTTTTGGACAATCGATTCATGCACTGGTCGAAGACCATTTCAATCTCGACGATCTACGTGAACAGCTTTTGAAGAACGGCATCGCCGTCGCGGAGATTCGTCCGCTAGCGCCCAGCCTCGAAGACGTGTTCGTCGAACTCACGAACAAGCAACAGGCTTTGCTGGAAACCTCCAGTGCTTAATTTATTCCGCGGTTTTGGCGCAGTTTTTTACAAGGAATCGCTGCACGTGCGGCGCGACGCGGGAACGCTGTTTTTTTCGTTGACCATGCCGTTGTTGCAGATGTTTTTGCTGGGCTTCGCGATTGACACCAACATCCGGCAAATCAACACGGTGGTTTATAACGCGGATGGCCGGCGTGAAAGCCGCGAGCTCCTCGACCGCATGAAAAACTCGGATACCTTTCATTTCATTCGCTACGTTGAGAACGATCACGATCTCAACGACATGATCATCGCCGGCAAGGCACGCGTGGGAATCAAAATTCCGGTGGACTTCTCCGACCGCCTGCTCCACAACATGAGCGCGCAGGTACTCGTTTTGATCGACGGCTCGGATTCCTCCGTTGCCGGCCAAGCCATCAACGTCACCAATGCCATCGGGCTCGATGAATCGCTGCGCCGCGTCCTCCAGGACCGCGCCACCTTTGCCGTGGACATGCGGCCCAAACTGCTTTTCAATCCCGATTCGCGCTCGCCGAATTTCTTTCTTCCCGGGCTTACCGCCATCATGCTTCTCAATGTGACCACGTTTCTGACGGCCTTCTCCATCGTGCGCGAGAAGGAGCGGGGCACGCTGGAACAGCTTTTCGTTACGCCGGTTCGCCCGTTCGGTTTGCTGCTCGGCAAGTTGCTTCCTTACCTGGGGATCGGGTTCTTCGAGCTTTGCCTGATTCTTTTTTTCATGCGTTTCGTTTTTCTTGTGCCCATTCACGGGAGCGTTCTGCTGCTGGCGCTTCTCTCGTTGCCATACCTTTTCGCGGCGCTCTCGCTGGGAATCCTGATCTCCAGCAAAGCCGCTTCACAAGCGGAAGCGATGCAACTGGCGTTCTTGCCCATTCTTCCCAGTGTCTTCTTCTCCGGCTACATTTTTCCGCGCGAAACGATTCCCAAGATCCTGTATCCGCTCAGCTACCTGATTCCCGCCACCTATTTCATCAACATCACGCGAGGCATCATTCTCCGCGGGGCGAACATTACGCACCTGTGGAAGGATGGGCTCGCGCTCTGCGCGATTGGGACAATGCTCCTGGTGATCGCCGCGCGGCGCTTCCAGAAAAAAGTCATTGTGGCATAGCCATTCCTCCCGCTGCTGGGCATAGGCGGCTTCGCGTGTCCACTAATAGGAATGACGGCCGGCCTCAGGTTTAGACAAGGAGACTCCGGTTGGGCCAAGACGGTCAAGCGGTGGAACGAATGGACACCCAATGCTGCATCGCGGGCGGTGGTCCCGCGGGCGTAGTTTTGGGTTTTCTCCTTGCCCGAGCAGGCGTCGAGACCATCGTTCTCGAAAAGCACGGCGATTTTCTGCGAGATTTTCGCGGAGATACGATTCACCCCGCGACGCTCGAAATAATGTACGAGCTTGGATTACTGGAAGATCTCCTTCGGCGGCCTCATCAGGAATACCCTCACGTGAGCGCCATGTTCGGAGACGTTGCCGTCAAAGTCGCGGATTTTGCGCATCTGCCTACCCGTTGCAAGTTCATTGCTCTGATGCCGCAATGGGATTTCCTTGACTTCCTCTCCGAACAAGGCCGCCGCTATCCGGGCTTCCATCTGAGAATGGATACGGAGGTGAGCGATCTTCTGGAGGAAAATGGACAGGTGATCGGCGTGAAGGGAAAGTCATTGGGGGGACCCTTTGAAGTGCGTGCCCGCTTAACGATAGGAGCGGATGGCCGTCATTCGGCCGTGCGCGAAAAAGCCGGTTTACAAATCCACGATCTCGGCGCTCCGATCGATGTTCTCTGGATGCGCCTCTCCAAGCAGCCCAGCGATACGGATCTGACCCTGGGCTACTTTAGGGCAGGCAAGGTTCTCGTTACGATCAACCGCGGTGAGTACTGGCAGTGTGCGCGTGTGATTCCGAAAGGGGCTTTCGATCAAATCCCTCAGCGGGGGCTCCCGGCGTTCCGGGACGAGATTGTGGAGATCGCGCCGTTTTTTCGCGAGCGTGTCGGCGAGTTGAAAGACTGGGAGGACATCAAGCTGCTCTCCGTAGCAGTGGATCGCCTGGTCCAGTGGTCTCGCCCCGGTCTCTTATGCATTGGCGACTCGGCCCACGCGATGTCTCCTATTGGTGGTGTCGGTATAAATCTCGCAATCCAGGATGCGGTTGCCGCCGCCAACATTCTTGCGGAGCCGTTGCTGCAGGGAAGAGCTACCGCGGGGCACCTTTCAAAAGTCCAGCAGCGCCGCGAACTGCCGACTCGCTTAACGCAGTTCTTTCAAGTCCAGGCTCACGAGCGGATTCTTGGTCCATTGTTAAGCGGTCAAATGAACCTGCAACAGCCACCGCTCGCTGCCAAGCTCTTGGGCAAATTCCCCGTCCTTCGTAGGATCCCGGCTCGGTTGATCGGGATGGGGTTTCGTCCCGAGCACGTAAAAACGCCGGAGATTCATCCCTCGAAATAGCTCATTTATAAACCTTTACGGGTCCTCCGCTGTTCCGCTAAGGCGACAATTCCTCGCCCCTTGACATCTGACATCTAAATGATATCATTTCGATATGGTCCTCGCGCATCTGACGAAAGGATGTTTCCATGAACACCAATCAATCGACAGTCAGCCAAGAACGAGTGGCATTCGCTCCGAGTGGCTGGATGATGCTGCCCACCTTGCTTGTGCTTCTGCTGGGAGACATTGCTCTCCTGATATTCGCAGTTAGGGACGGAGTAGAGACAACAGGGCAGCCGCATTTTGGGTTGCTCATTCTCAGCATCTTGCTTGTACCCGTCCTAATCCTCTTGCTGACGGGCTTCTATACGCTTCAGCCGAATGAGGGGCGCGTCCTGGTGCTGTTCGGCGATTACAAGGGCACGGTTCGCACCAGCGGATTCCACTGGGGCAATCCGTTCTATACCAATGGGCCGGGACAGCCGGGTTTGCTGGCACAGGCCGCCGCAATGCAGGGCGCGATGCAAGGCAAAGTCGCGGGCACGCGAGCGGGCACTGCCGCGGGCGGACAAAAAACCACGGGGCGCAACAAGATTTCTCTGCGCGCGCGTACGCTTAATGGCGACAAATTGAAAGTCAACGACAAGCGCGGCAACCCCATCGAAATCGCCGCAGTGGTGGTCTGGCGCGTGGGAGACACAGCCCAGGCTACCTTCGACGTGGACAACTATGAGAACTACGTTTCCACGCAAAGCGAATCGGCGCTGCGCCATCTGGCGAGCCTCTATGCTTACGATTACGGCGAGGAGCATGAAATCACTCTTCGCAGCAATCTGGGCGAAGTCTCGCAGGCGCTGCGCGCCGAACTGCAGGAGCGATTGGCGAAGGCGGGTGTCACTGTTGACGAAGCGCGGCTGACGCATCTGGCTTATGCGCCGGAAATCGCACAGGCCATGCTGCGCCGGCAGCAAGCGGAAGCCGTCATCGCCGCGCGCCAGAAGATCGTGCAAGGCGCCGTGAGCATGGTGGACATGGCGCTCAAAGAACTGGCCGAGAAACACGTCGTCGTGCTCGACGACGAGCGCAAAGCTGCCATGGTCAGCAACCTCATGGTTGTTCTTTGCGGTGAATCGGAAATCCATCCGGTGATCAACACCGGCACGCTGTACAACTGATTGGCAGGGATGATGGAACGAAAGTCATTCCTGCTACGCATCGATCCTGCGCTCTGGGCGGACATCGAAGCTTGGGCGCAGGACGAATTGCGCAGCGTCAACGGACAGATTGAATACCTGCTGCGACAAGCGGTCCAGAAGCGCAAAGGAAGCAAGCCCCGCCCAAGCCCGCCCTCGTCAGAACTGCCCTCGGTCGAGTCTTAGCCTTTTGGCCCAGCCTTTTTGTCTTTTCGGATGGCGCAGCGTATTCTGCTGAATTGTTTGCTGCTCAGGGGAGATCCTGTGTCCTGTCCGATTTGTGAGAAGCGGAAGCCGGAGCGGTTCTGTCTCGCCAAAGGTGAAAAAATCTGCGCGGTGTGTTGCGGGACGGAGCGCGAAGTCACCATCGATTGCCCGTCGGACTGCTCGTATCTCGTTGCCGCGCATCGCTATGAAAACGAGCATCAGCGCTCGCTCCCGGCGGATACGCCTTTGCTCGATGAGAAGATTCCGCAGGACATCGTTTACACTCACCAGCAGCTGATGTCCGCGCTGGCGTTTTCCATCGCCAAGTTCTGCTCGGTTCAGCCGGCGGCCACCGATCCCGATGTCCTAGCCGCCCTGCAGGCCCTCGCTGAAACTTACAAAACGTTAGGCTCGGGCATCATTTACGAGAAGCCGCCAGTCGCACCCATTCCTCGCGAATTGTATGCAGCGCTGATTGCTTTGCTGAATGAAGTCAAGAAAGAGCAAGCCGAGCGCGGCAATTCCGCGAGCTGGAAAGACTCTGAAGTTTTCTACTCGCTGGTATTTCTCTACCGGATGGGTTTACTGCGCACCAACGGGCGGCCGCGGTCGCGGCGGTTCATCGAATTTCTGAGGGCGCAGTTCCCACAAGCCCCCGAATTGAAGCGCGAAGAGTCGCGCATCATCGTTCCGTGAAGTTTGGAGTGCGGCAACCGGGTTGCCGCTTTTGCAACCGCGCTATCGTCGCAATCGAAAAAGCGGGAGCCGGGCTCCCGCACTCCAAAAAATCCTTGAGCTTTCGGCGCTTATTCCGTAAATGCCTGAACCAATCAAACTATCCCGCTGCGCAGGATTGCATTCGGTCCACTTGTTGAGCGAGGGATGCTGCATCCCAGGCTAAAGGCAACTGCGCGAAGGGCGGCTTGCGTTTGGCGTCAATCCAGGGGCGCGACGCGAAACCAAACTTCTCTCGGATTCGCGCTACGCGCTCAGACGCCTTTTTCCGGTAGTCTTCCGGAGCGTAGCCGTTTTTCGCGTACCACTGTTCATATTGGTTTGCGAGGCGCGGAAACTTTTCCCGTACAAATGGCAGAAATTGCTTGGCCGAGGCAGGCATGAGGAACAGCACGCCGGAGAAAAACCATTGCGCTCCTGCCTCCCGCGCGGCAGCAGCGACTGCTTCGAGATCGCCGTCGCGATCGGTGATACCAGGGATGAGTGGGGAGGCGGAAACTCCCACCGCCAAGCCCGCTTCGCTCAATTGCTTCACCGCGGCGAGCCGCAAATCCGGCCGGGGTGCACGCGGTTCCAGAAGACGCGCCAGCCGCGCCCGCAGCGTCGTTATCGTAATGTCGATTGCCAAGTCCGATCGCAGCGCGATGCGCTGCAGGACGTCGATGTCGCGCACGACCTGGTTCGACTTCGTAATGATCGAAATGCTTAGCCCGTCGCGTTTTGCCAACTCCTCGAGACACGCCCGTGTGACGCCGTATTCGCGCTCGGCCGGTTGATACGGATCGGTCGCGGTACCGATGGCGATGTGATCGGCGCGTTCGCCGCCCGATTTCTCCGAAGTGTAGGAATACTTTCGTGAAACGTCGTGCGCCAGCAGCGTTGCGGCATCTTTTTTCACGTAGATCTTTTTCTCAAATTCGGAACCATCTAGCTCCATGTATTCGTGCGTATACCGCGCATAGCAGTATTTGCAGGCGAATTCGCAGCCGCGGTACGGATTGATGGTCCATTCGAAGGGCACGCGATTCGAATCGCAGCGGTTAAGGATGGATTTTACCGGCAGAACAAAATACTCCGGCTTCTCGGCGGAATTCCGGCGCGTCTCCGCCGGTAGGGAAGATGCTGCGAGGCGGGCAATGCCGACCAGCCGCGCGTGAGCGCGTTCCTGGGGCGCCGCAGCAACATTTCGGACCGGGCCCATCGCATGGCTTTGGGTTCCATGCGGAGCCGAGGACGCCGGGGGGCAATCCGGCGTCGCGCGATCTGAAATGCTGCTGCGTTGATCCGCGACCGGGGCAAGGTCACGAATCACTTGCATTGGGCTTACGTTATCTGGGCAATCAGGAAAGAGTCCTGCTGTGGTTGGTGAAACGGGGCGACGCTGAGCACGAATGCCCATGGTCGAAGAGGAAAGAACTGGAGACATAGCCCACCTCGCAGCACGGTGGAAGTATTTCGCTTTTTATTCGCTATGTCAAGAACAATCTTCGCCTTTTGTTCGCAACGAATTCCATCATCCTGTCTGCTTGTCCCCGGTTGCACGTCTCGATACCACGCCTACGTACGAACGCCTGGGAAGATTGCCTCCCTCGTTCGCACGGGGTATCCTCGTTTGTCCCGGAGGAATGCCTTGCGCTTGGCCCTGCGAACAATATGCATGCTTACCGTCGCCGCTTTTTGCTCCTTTGGCGCTGCAGACAGTGCATTAGGGCAAGCCCCACCGGCGCAAACGACTAAGAAGCCGCCCTCCAGCCCAGCTGCTCCTCAATCCACACACTATCCGATTCTAATTCTGGCCTTTGGCAACGACCCGAACTGGAGCCTGCGGATTGGGTTGAAGGGGCCGGAGCGACTCGATCGCCCCGGGTACCCGCCGATTGCGCTGGATCCCACGGAAGTCACCCACGAAGCCGCTGTCGACTCCTGGACCTATCACGCCAAAGATTCCGCGACCGGAGCGCTCGTCGCCGTTCATCTATCGCGCGAGGCCTGTGCGGACGCCGCAACCGATCCCACTGGCTCTCCAGCTCCGTCGACGGCCAAATACGCGTTTCGCGCCTCCGTGGACCACGCGCAACTCAGCTTCATGAAAGGCTGCGCCCGCATCGCCGCCGAACTCTTCCCCAAGATCAACAACCAGCCGGACGAAGAGGACGACGCGGATAAGAAAAAACCGCCTGCGCCTACCATCACGAATTTCAAGAACCCCGTGGCCGTGGCGTACCTTAATTCAGCGGGCAGCGTCGTTTTCAGCCGTGGCGCAACCAAGAGGATTGTCGCGCAGAGCGGCACGGAGCCGGCCCTTTCGCATAATGGAAAAAAGCTTCTGTACACGCGCTCCGATTCAAAAACAGGCCCGGATCGCACCATCGCTCTTTACGATTTTGACTCTGGGAAATCGCAAGAGCTGGTGCATGGTCTGGTTCGGCAGGCTTTCTGGTCGCCGGACGACACGCACGTGGCGTTTCTGAAGGCTCAAGATCAAGCGTGGCAGGTGTGGGCATTTCCTGCCGGTATGCCCGAAACGGCGGCTGTCTTTTCTCCAAAAGCCGTGACCTCACTGCATGGCTGGGTAGACGATCACACCGTTCTCGCGAGCGACATGGAAAACGTCTACTGGCTTACCGTGGACATGCCACAGCAAATTGTGGCGCTTAAAGATATGTATGGTCCGGGATTCCAAATTATGAGTTCGGACACCATTCGGGTGCATCCCCTCAATCCAGACTTGCTTCTCGTTTCGGCGGACTATGCAACCGCCCCGGTAGGCGCCCCCAAGGACGCCATGGGCCTGTCGGCGGGATTCTTTCTGTATGAGGTTCGCTCCAAACGCCGAACTACCCTGAGCCCCCCTGACCAGTGGGGTCGCGCCGCCGAATGGTCCCGCGACGGCCTCCAAGTCTTCTACACAAGGGTAGTTGCGGGGAGCCCCGCAGCGACCTTCCGAATCTTCTGGGACGGCACCGACGTGCAGCGCCACGTGGGGGGCACCGGCTTTGTGGTTGGACAATAAACCTCGCCGAAAGGTCTAAAATTGCGCGAGAGATAGCCGATTTGTTGCCAAGTCGGCCCTCTGCCCCCAAGTCCCTCCGAAAGGGAGAGTCGCGAACGGGCGTTGCCCGATACGTAGCATCCTCTTTCCTGAATTGAGACAGCCCCGCCCGCTCCAGCTATACTTCTAGAATGAGTACTAGTCCCCCTCCAGCCCCTCGCCAAGTGGGCATTCTAGTCCTCGACAACGATGCCCAGGGCTCCAGTGCGGTCAAGCAGATCCTGGACTCCGAGGGATGGCGTGTCCGGACCGTAGCGGACAGCAAGATGCTTCTAGCGGAGTTAAAGACCGGGGAATGGTCCCTGGTCATCGCCAACATAGCGTTGATGGGCATCGACGGACCCGTCTTTACCACCCTGAAGGAACTTGCAAGTGTCTCGCCCGACGATGGCGGGCGCATCCGCGTCCTGTATCTGATTCCGGAAATAGCTGGGAGCCAGTACATCGGCCCGCTTGAAATCGGCAAATTGCCGTACGTGGTTCGGCCGTATCACTTGCACGACTTCCTTGAAAAAGTAAGCGATCTTCTGGTCGAAGTGAAAGCCATTGAAGCACCCTTGCGCCAGGTTCGCCACGAATTCGGCGCCCTGCGCAAAAAGAAGAAGCAAGCCGGTCGTTCGAATTCCATGTTCGCCTCGCGCGATTCCTTCTCCTACACCGATGAGGAACTGGCCGAATACGAACGGCAAGAAACCGAATCGTCCGCATCGAAACGCAATAAACCCCGCACCAACCTTGGCGGCTCCGATCGCTGAGCGGAAAACTGAGCTTCTTAACTCTTAGTTTCTAGTTCGCGGTCCAGCAGCTCCCCCTCCCCGCAAGAAATCTCCTGCCCTCCGTTCTAACACGGAGTCGTGCTCTCCACGGTTCACTGCGGGTAAACGGGGCACGTGCACAGGAGGCTTCATGGAACGCTCAATCTTCGCCGCCATCATGGGCGGCTTCTTGGCTATTGGAACGCTCGGTGGTCTCGCTTTTGTTTGGGCGCCGCCCGGTTTGACGCCACCTCCGCCACCCGGTCCGTCGTACGGAGCGTCCCCCAAGCCGGAGGGCGAATGGCGCCTGCTCGACCCCGTTACCTACGAGAACATTTCCGTTTTCCCGGTGGTCAGTTCGTACGGACAGGACACCAGTCTGTTCCTCACACTGGAAGAAGGCTTGTCCAGTGGGGAAGTGGTGGTCCGCGAGCAGGGCTCCGAAGAGATGGTCCGCGGGCGCGACGGCAGGCCGCTTTACGTCCCGCAATACAACACCGGCGCCAGAGTCAACCAGCTCGTGCTGATCAACCGCAGCAGGCGACCGTTACTGCTGCTCGCCGGCGAACTCGTCAGCGGCGGCAGGCAGGACCGCGTGATCGGCAAGGATCGCGTTGTTCCTGCGGGTGCACCCCCGCTGCCTCTTGATGTTTTCTGCGTCGAGCACGGCCGCTGGACCGGCGTTTCGCAATTCGCCGCCGCGAATACCATCGTGCATCCCAGCGTGCGCGAACGAGCTGCGGTGGATCAGAAGCAGCAGGAAGTTTGGGATGCGGTGCGCAGCGGCACTACCTCACCGATGCCATCGGCGGCCCCACCCGCTCGGCTGACGGCCCCCGCCATTGCGGGAGCCATCGCTTCCAACGGGCGCACCGAAGCCTACGATAAAATCTACCAGTCGCAAGCCGTCGGCGTTTCGATTGATGATTTCGTCGAGGAAGTGCGGCGCCGCTTCGCGCAAGCGACCTACGGCTTGAAGGGTGAACGCGTCGTCGGCGTGGTCGTGGCCTACGGCGGCGAAATCGCCTGGAGCGACATTTTCGCCTCCGGCGATCTCTTCGATCATTACTGGAACAAATTGTTGCGCAGCTACGTAGTCGAAGCGCTTGCTCGTCCCACGTACCGCGCGCTGGTTTCGCGCGACAACGCGGGCGAATTCCTGCGCCGCCTGAACGGCCGCGAGACCCAGGAGATCGAGCCGGGCGTTTATCGTTGGCGCGAAATCACCGAAGGTCCGCTCGCGCAAATCGAACTTGACGCCTTGCAGCCCAAGGCAATGACGCTCCACCGGCTGCTCTTGCATCGCACCAGTTAGCCCAGCCCGCGTAGGGGCGCCCGCCGCGGCGGGCGCCCTACCATAGTTCAAAACTCTCTGTGTTCCGACCTCCGTTGATCTCTGTGTTAAGCCCAGCTTCTCCGCGTTCCCTCTGCGCTCTCAGCGTGTCTGCTTTAAATCCTTCCTACGTTTTTCCCCCAGAATCGATCTTCCGCACGATGCTGCGATCCGCCGTTTCCTCAAGCAGCGCTTTCACCGTTTTCTTGAAACCAGGGTGCACTGCCTCCGGCGCGATCTCCGCCAGCGGCACCAGCACAAAGCGCCGCAGATGCATCCGCGGATGCGGCACCTGAAGCTCCGCCGTATCAATCTTCTCTTGGCCATAAAGCAAAATGTCCAAGTCAATCAGCCGCGGCCCTCTTGCCACCAATTTCGTACTTCCCATGCGTGCCTCGATCTGCCGCAGTCCATCCAATAGCTCTAGTTCCGGCACTTCGGTCACCCCTTCCACCACGCAATTCAGGAACCACGGCTGCTCCCGCAAATCCACGGGCTCCGTCTCGTAAAACGTCGACATCTTCGTGACTTTCACACCGGCATCGCCGAGCGCCGCAATCGCCGCGCGCAAATTCTTCTCCCGATCTCCGATGTTTGATCCCAGCGACAGGTAGACCGTCACGCTACTCATACTCACCTGAGACCCTTCTCCATACGGGAGACGTGCTACACCCATCTTCCATTTTCGTCAGAATTGATTTTGTATGTAAAACGGAGATTCCCCTCATCCACGAGGCAGCTTACTACTGGAGGCTCCCACTCCATATAGCAATCAGTCTCCGGCGTGGGGTTTAAAGGAAGGCTTCCAAAGCGCAGGAAACTTCTTCAATCATAATTGCAGCACTGCCCGCCATCTCCCGGGCTTCCTGCCATCAATCCTTCTCGGGCTGCAATTTCTTGTACTGGATGGCCACGGCGGCGTAGGTTTGCAGGAATTTCAATAATTCAAAATCCGCCCATTCCAGGTGATTCTTCTGTGGAAGAAGGCCAAAGATGGCAAGCACTCCGACGGTCTCGCGGCTCGACTTCAGGGCCACGCAAGCCGTCAGATTGTTCTCATGGGGGAGCAGCGCCCCATTTGGCTGACGGTCTCGAAATTGGCTCACTTCCTTATGAACCGCTCGGCCAATCATGCCCGCACCGGAAGTGAAGGGCTGGAGCGCATGGGCTTCCACGCCCCACGACCAGGCCGCCGAAAACGTCTGATCCTCTGGATGATAGTGAAAAATGGCAATTTCTTCCGAGCCGATCAAGTTGGCAACGATATCCCCGATGGCTTCATAGACATCGCCAAGTTCCAGAGATTGGATCAGCCGCGCGCTCGCGGCATGGAGCCGCTCCAGAAGGAAATGATTCCGCTCCAACTGCTCGCGGAAGGAGAGTTGCTGCGCGCGCAGGCGGAGTTCTTCGGCCCCGGCAGGAGTGGACGTCGCCGCCATCGGCGGTGCGATCCCGAATTCCTCGTCAGGCGTTGGGTGGCTTCCAGCTCTTTTGTCGATCATGTCTTGCCTTCGTTCCTCCTTAATGAGTTGCAGTCGAATCCGGGTGCCGATGCGTCCCCGGCGGTGCAAACTTCAAATAGCGATAAGAAATCCTATGTGCGGGTAAAGCTTATCTTCACGGCCGCATCGGCGTGGCCGCCGTCAGCGTTTGTTCGCTGAGTGCCTGGCGAACTTTTCGCAGCAATATTTCTCGAGTGAAGGGTTTTTCGAGAAAGGCCATTCCCGAGCCCAGAATCCCCGACTTCACGATACCGTCATCGGGATAGCCGGACATGTAAAGCACCTTGGTTGCGGGGCGAAGACCGGTCAACTGTTCGGCAAGCTGCTTTCCGCCCATTCCGGGCATGATCACATCCGTCAGAAGCAGATCGATCGGGCCGCTGAAAGCCTTGGCAATCTGGAGCGCCTCTTTTCCGTTATCGGCTTCCATCACCGCGTATCCGCTGCTCTTCAAGAATTCCTTAGCCAGCGCCCGCAGCGGCTCGGCATTCTCAACGAGCAGCACCGTTTCCGTTCCACGGCGGACATCGCGTTTTGTTTGCTCGGAAGGCAGAGCCGTGGCCGGATCATTCACGCGAGGGAGATACACTTTGAGGGTCGTGCCTTGGTCAATCTCGCTATAAACCCAAATGAATCCGCCACTCTGCCGCACAATTCCGTAGACCGTGGCAAGCCCCAAGCCAGTGCCCTTGCCGAGTTCTTTGGTGGTGTAGAACGGTTCAAAAATCCGGCTCTGTGTTTCCTCATCCATTCCGCAGCCATTGTCAGTGACGGCGAGCACGACGTACTTGCCGGCAGGCGTGATGCCGCCGTTGGAACGCGAACCCTCTTCAAGATCCATGTTGTAGGTCTCGATGGTGAGCTTTCCGCCCTGCGGCATGGCGTCGCGCGCATTCAAAACGAGATTCACGAGCACCTGTTCGACTTGGATGGGATCTACCTGCACCGGGCCGAGCTCCGGCTCCAAGCTGGTAAAGAACTCGATATCCTCCCCGATCAGGCGCCCCAGGAGTTTTTCCGTTTCCACCACGATGGCGTTCAGGTTCAGGATTTGCGGGTGAAATACCTGTTTGCGGCTGAAGGCCAGAAGCTGGCGCACCAGAGTGGAGGCGCTGTCTACCGCCTTCTTGATCTGCATCACGTTTCTGGCGGCAGGAAGCGTTTCCTCCAGGCGCTCGGACAAAAGCTCGGCATGCCCGCTGATGACGCACAACAAATTATTGAAATCGTGCGCCAAGCCACCGGAAAGGCGGCCGATGGCCTCGAGCTTCTGGGATTGCCGGACCATGCTTTCCAACTGGCGCCGCTCCGTGACGTCGCGTGCGATCCCCTGGATGCCTTGCCTCCGCCCATCGGAATAAATCAGCCGCGCGCTGGTTTCCAAAAGCGCTTTCCGCCCGTCTTTCCGCAGCAGGCTGATCTCGAAATGTTGCAGCGGCTCCTCGTTCAGGATGCGTTGCATGATTTGAGTGCAAAGGTTGGCGTGTTCGGGTGCAACCAGGCTCTTCAGGTTGATGGACAGGGCCTCTGCTCTTGTCCATCCCATGACTTCCTCTGCTGATTTGTTCAAGGAGGTGACGTTGCCCTCCAGGTCAAGCGTGAAGAGGATGTCTTTCGCGTTTTCGAAGAGGTCCTGAAAACGTTGCTCGCTTTGGCGGAGAGCGCGTTCGGTGCGATTGCGTTCGATGGCGTAGCGCAAGGTCTTCTGCAGCAATTCCCCGCTCAGCGTTTTCTTCGCCAGGAATTCTATAGCGCTCGCGTCTAAGGGCTGCTTCCCAACGGCATTGTGGTGCTCGGAAATGATGACGACGATAGGCAAAGAGCTGATCTGCGGGTACATCTTGACTGCACCCGAGATTCCGCTGGAATCGAGAGCTTGCGAATCCAAGAGGACTCCATCAAAGCTCTCCGCGGCAAGAAGCGGTCCAGCTGCGCGCAACGTTTCCGCTTGCGCGACTTGGAAATTAGAATTCTGACGATCCTCCAACATGCCGCGAATGGTTCCGGCAAAAGAGGAATCGCTTTCAATCATCAGAATTCGATACGACGGCGATACCATACGTACGTTTTGCTTCTCCTTACGCTTGTTTCGGGAAAAGCCTTTCAACCTCCTCCATCAATTTCTCTGGCATCCCGCTCTTCTCGATAAAGCCATCCGCGCCGCTTCGCAGGCATTCTTCCCGGAGCGCCAGGCCATTCAGCTCCGAGAAAATCAGCACCCGCACTTCTGGGAATGATTTCCTCAGCTCCACGGTGGCTTCAAGACCGTTCATCTGCGGCATGCTGAGGTCGGTCAGCACCAGTTCGGGGTGAAGCCGTTGCGTCTGATGCAAGACCCGCAGCCCGTCGCAAGCGGTGCCAACAATCTCGAACTGCCCTTCGAACTCGAGGTACTTGCAAACCGACCGTAAAGCGGTCGGCGAATCATCGGCGACCAAAACGCGAATCCGGCGGCTGGCAAGGACCATGGGAAACTCCTTCAGAAACAACTCTTCCGACCTGTCCCAACATTGTCCTGGATTGGGCAGCTCTGCGAAATTCGGCTGATTCCCTAGGGGTTTTCCTGTAGATGCGCGAGGAGTGGTGGTTAGCCTTGGATGATCTTGTTCCGAACGGCGTAGCGGACCAGATCCGTCACCGAGTGAAAATCAAGTTTCAGCATGATATTGGCGCGATGGGTTTCCGCCGTCTTGACGCTGATGCCGAGAAGTCCGGCGACTTCTTTATTGGTCTTTCCTTCGGCCAGCAGCTGCAGGATTTCACGCTCGCGCGGCGTCAAGCGGCTTCGGAAGGACCGCTCTCGAACCGGACCATCGCCGGCCGCAGGCCTGGTCTTGGAAGCAACGTCGGATACTCGCGACGATAGGAACGGTTTGTGACGACGCAACGCGTCTACGGCGGCGAGCAAATTGCGATCCGCGTCGTCTTTCAGGATGTAGCCGCGAGCTCCCGCTTCCAGGACCTCCTGCACCAGAACGTCGGAGTCGTGCATGGTCAAAATCAGGACTTCCGTCTGGGGTGAAAGCTTGTGAATCTGGCGGGTAGCCTCAACGCCGTTTAACAGAGGCATGCCAATGTCCAGCACGGCTACGTCAGGCTTGAGCGCGCTGGCCTTCTCTACCGCTTCGCGGCCATTGGCAGCTTCCGCGCAAACCTGCCAACCGCTCTTGGACTCCAGTAGCGCGCGCAGCCCAGTTCGCACTACATGATGGTCATCGGCGACGAGGATGCGCAGGGGCATTTGTAACCTCGGTCTTCAAAGGTATTGTAGCCCGCACCGTTGTTCCCGAAGAGGTGGATTCGATATCGAGTTTCCCGCCAAGTTGGATCATTCGTTCGCGCATGCCAAGAATTCCTACACCCAACCGGGTTCCTCCGCCGTTTCCATGCTCGATCGCGGTGTTTCCCATTCCTCGCCCTTGATCTGCGATCTCCAGGCTGACGCCGTTCGAATCGCCGCGCAAATGAATCTTGGCCGTCTGGCTGTCGGAGTGCCGCTGAATGTTCGAAAGGCTTTCCTGCAGGATGCGGAAGAGCGCGGTTTCCGCGTCCTGCGGCAGGCGCCGAAAACCTGCCTGCAAATCCACCTCCAGCCGGATTCCGCTGCGTTCGCTGAATCCTTCCGCATATTCTTTCACCGCGGAAACCAGACCCAATTCGTCCAACAGTGGCGGATGCAAGAGGTACGAGAGCGTGCGAATCTCTCGCGACATCTCTTGAAGTACGCGCCTGGCCTCCGCGAGCGCATGGCGGGACTTTTCGTCGAGGGAAGCCATGGCCCCGGCGGCCTGCGCCAGATTGAGGTTCACAGCGAGCACGCTTTGCGCCAGGCTGTCGTGCAGTTCCCGGCCGAGGCGCCGCCGCTCTTCATCCTGGAGCTGCAGCAATCGCGTGGAGAGCTGGCGCAACGCCTCTTCTGCCTGCCTCCGCTCGGTGATGTTCGTATAGGAATTGATCACCACTGCGACGGAACCATCCTGGGCGAACTGCGGCACGGCATTCCCGAGCGTCCAGAGAACTTCGCTTGAGTCTGGCCGCCGCCACCCGATCACCTGATTCTTCACGGCCTGCCCGGTCTTGAGCGCCAGCGAGCCAGGGCGCATCGAGATAGGGATTTCGCTCCCATCTTCGCGAATCGCGGTCCAGCCAAGCTCGGTGGACGTTTTCCCTACCGCGCGCTCGACGGGGACCCGGAACATTTTCTCAGCCGCCTGGTTCGCGAATTGAATCACCAATCCCGGCCCTAGCAAAACGACGCCTACGTCAAAGTCTCGGACGAGCGTGCGAAAGCGCTCTTCGCTCGCCCGCAGCGCTTCTTCCGCTTGCTTGCGTTCACTAATATTGGTGATGGAGAGGATTACGCTGGCAACTTCTCCATCGGACGTCAAATGCGGCACCGCATCGACAAGAGTCCACAGGACTTCGCTGGAATTTGGCCGGCGCCACCCAACTACTTCGTTACGAATGGGCTGCTTCGTTGCAATCGCCATTGGCCCGGGACGCATCGAAAAGGGAATTTCCGTTCCGTCTTCGTGGATCGCCATCATGACGAAGTGAGAGCTTTTCTTTCCGATAGCCTCCTGTTTGCTCATTCCAAACGACTCGAGAGCCGCGCGATTGGCAAAGAGCGTCTCCGCGTTCGGTCCCAGCAAGACAACGCCGATGTGCAAGTCCTGAACCAGCGTGCGAAAGCGCTCCTCGCTGGCACGCAAAGCTTCCTCCGCCCTTCTGCGCGCAGTAACGTCCTTGATCATGGCCAGGACGCACGGCCGCCCGTTTAGCTCAATCAGCGTTCCGGAAAACTGGCCGACGCGCGTTTCTCCCCATTTGGTGAGGCATTCGAATTCTTCTTCCCGGATTTCCCAATCTTTTTCCAGCTTGGCCATCACCCTTTCCCGATGGGCAGGATCCTTCCACAAATTCAGTTGCAGCGGCGTTTTTCCCAGAGTCTCCTCGTGCGTGTATCCGGTAAAGCGCGTAAAGCTGTCATTCACTTCCAGAAACCGACCATCCGGTAACGCCGTAATCCCAACCGCGTCAGGAGTAGAGCGAAACGCTTTCGAAAACATCTGTTCGGAGCGCAGCAAATCCTGCTTCGTTTGCAGGAGATCATCCGCGATCCGCTTCTGCTTCTCATTGGTCAAAACCAGGCGCCCGGCGGAAAGGACAAACGAGGCGGTAACCGCAATCCAGGCGATCGTCAATTGCTCCGCGGCGATGCGATGGCCCATGAAAAGAACCAGCAGGGGAATGAGAACCGGCAGCACTTGAGAGACGATGATCCCGCGTAAGGGAGAACGAACCTCCGGCTCGGACGGTTCATCCTCGCGGTTCCACGTCGCGGCGAAACACGCGGCAAACACAAAAGGGGCGCACCAGATGACATCGATCCAGGTCGCTCGATACTGGGATGTAATGGGTGCGAGAAGAAAGAAAAAACTCGTCGCGCCGGATAATAGGAACAGGCCGGCCACTCTGCCGAACAACGCTCGTCTCGAACGCACCGAAACGGTCGCCGCACGGATCATGAATCCGGCCGCTAGCGCCACGTCCCGAGCCAATTGCAGGCGGAACATCTTGACAACCATCTGCGGCCCTTCGGCTTCCCAGCGCGAGGGGACGTAGAAAAAATAAAGATAAGCGGTCAGCGCTACGACTCCGATTTGGGCAAAGTCGAGAACCTGCTGCCAATCGATGCCTGTGGTTTCTTCCGTGATTTGCGGCAGCAACATCATGAGCGCCGGCGTTACCCAAAGGATGAATAGAATGTCGGAAGGCCGAGGGGCCAAAGTGGGTGCGTGAACGTAATTCTGATAGTAAGTTTCCAGCCCTTGTGCGGCGGCGGCCAGAAAGAGCGCTGACGCAAGCAGCATCCAGAGCTGACGCAGCCGCCCGGAGGAGCGCCTGGCCACATGGAGCGTGCAGAAGGCGGACCATAGGACGATCGCGGTCTGTAGAAGATTCGAATACGTGAAACTTGTCTCGGGTACAGAGATTTCGACGACAACAAACGCCAGAAGCGCAGTCAGTAGGACCGCCACGCCGATGGCCAGCCAGGAAAACTTGCCTGAGGGAAGCAAGAGCAACCTCGTAAGCTTCGGCGTAGTTTATTCTCACTGAACTCTCTAGACAACTGCGGCGAGCCCGCTAGGTGCTTGGATAGTTCTCTCTGCATTCACGGGTTTTTTACTGGCTTATCCGACTGCGAGAAGGCCTAATTTGCAAAACCGATTCTCTTCTTTGCAAATTCCTTAGTGAGCCAGTTGAACGGCACGATCATAACCGGTCATTTCCAGATAGCCGACGCCCTCCAGCGGCTTCGCATCGCGCTTGCCTGTCAAGACGATCGCGCCTTCCCAATAATTCGGCGCGATCTTTGTCTTGCCGGTGAGCTCCTGCGACTCGAGCGGCGTCTTCGCCTCGAGCGAAATGCCGAGTTTCGGAATCGCTACGATCCAGTGCACCGGATACGCGCCGTGAGTGACTGGGCTTGTCCATTTTTCACTGGCGGGTTGCAACGTGAAATCACCAGCTCGCAAGTGAATGGACTTCCCCTGGGCATCAACATAGGTTCCCGCAGAGTATCGATCAATTGAGGCGTCCCCGCGGCGAATGTGAAAGAGCATGAGTTCGGTGTGATCCGCAAGCTGCAGGCTCAGCCAGTCCCAGCCCGTTTGATCGGACTCCAACTGGTGGGTGAAAAATTCGTGGTCCATCCAGCTTGTGCCGCTCACTTCGAAACGTTTACCTGCCAGTTCGATGGAACCAGTAGTCGCGAGGCGAGTGAGAGAAATGTAGTGCGAAGCCCGGCCTGGACCTTCCGCCTTCTGGCTAACGCCGTTCTCCCCGTGAATGACGGGCGGCTTCTCCGAGTGCAGTTTCAGACGGAATTGAAACCGCTCGTCGATACCTTGTAAGTTCTGGTCCTCGCCTTCCCACTGAATCTGCCAGCTGCCATTCCAGATTCGTCCGAGCGCTTCGCTTGCGCCCGCAATTCCCGGCCCGGCTCGGTTCGTGCGCTCCGTGTGGTAGAACTTCGCGCCATCCAAATCGCTCAATGCCAGGTGCGCGAGGTAAACATCGTTGACGTCCCAAGCCGCCGTGTTTGCGGGATCGCGGCTGACAGCTTGCCGGAAAAAAGTGAGTTCGAACCCGAACCGGTGGCCATCCGACGACTTCAGGTTCCCCGTGTAGTACCACCACTCCGTCTGAAAATCCGGATGACTGAAATGATCCCGCGGAAATTCGTAACGGTACCCCGGCAGGGCCGTGCGGTATTGCGCTTGCGCGGGTTGCAATAAAAACAGCACCACGGTCAGCCATGCCAGCTTATTCCTCATGGACGGCCTCAAGCGGATTCAGCCGCACCGCCATTTGCGCCGGATAAAGTCCTGCCAGCACTGTCGCTGCATACACAACGGTCAGAGCCGCAACAAGAATTTCCACCGGCCAGTGAAATCGAATCGTCCACCCAAACGACTGTTTGTTAATTACGTATACGAGGATGAATGACAAGGCAAAGCCCAATGCCAGCCCGGCAAGATTGGCCAGCAGCCCCAGCAAACCAGCCTCAAGTAAAATTAATTTTCGAATTTGTCCCGTAGCCGCCCCGAGAAACCGCAGCAAACTGAGTTCACGGCGGCGGTCAATCACCAACGCCAGCAGCGCTCCGGCGATTCCCATGACTGCCACTATCACCGCTACGGCTTCCAGCGCGTACGTAATCGCGAACGTGCGGTCAAAGATCCGGATGGCTTCCGAGCGCAACTCGCGATTCGAAAACAGCAGCACGCGATGACCAGCGGCAGCTTTTTCGATTTCCGTCCGAACTGTCTCCAGTCGCGCGTCCGGAGAAACATAAATGGCGAGATTCGATGGAGCAGGATCGGGCAAGTATCGCAACATGGTCTGGCGGTCCATCAAGATGCTGCCGCGCTCGCTGGAGTAATCGTAGAACACGTCGGCAATGCGCAAGGATGCCTGCGTTTCGCCGAGCGATAGCGTGATGGTATCTCCAGCTTTCAGATGATGCTTATAGGCAAACGGCTCGCTCACAATAACGGTATTCGAATGGCGCAACTCCGGGAGAATTTGCCGTTCCGGGCGGCCGGACAAGAATTCGGAGTTCTGATACCAGCGAACGACATCGAGAACATCGAGGTCCGCGGAAGCGAGTGTGGTCGGCATTTCTTGAAAACGGATTTCATAAGCACGCAGGCGTTCGACCGCAACGACACCGGGAATCTTTGCAAGGCCCTCCGCCAAGCCGAGAGAAACCGTAGGGTGGCGGTCCGCGGCGGGAGATCCAGCAGGACGGAGATACAGGTCCGCGGGCAACTCGTTGCTCATCCACAGCACAACGCTTTGGCGAAAACTTCCCACCATGATTCCCACGGCCGTCATCATCGCGATGGCTGTAGACAACGCGCCGACTAACACCGATGTGCGCTGCAGCGAGGCGGCAAGGCTTCGTGACGCCAGCATCGCTTCCACTCCGAATAATTTGCCGAGCAGCTTCGAAGTGAACGCGGTGATAACACTGACAAAAGCAGGAATGGCCAGGGCTGAGGCCACCATCAACAGAATTGTCGCGAGATATCCAAAGAGCGGCTTGCCCGCAACCGCCGGCGCTCGTGATGCGGCGGCAGCGGCTATCGCGAGCATAATGGCAAGCCACAAATCGCGCACTTTGTGAATGCTCACGTCATATTCGCGCCGGCCTCGCGCCATCGCTTCCACCGGCGAGACCAGTGAAGCCTCGCGCGCGGGCGAATAGGCAGAGGCCACGGCAACTCCGACTCCAATCGCCAGCGCAAGTAAAACGGACGCGCCATTCAGTTCGATCGCTCCCGGCCGACTGCTGACGTATAGTGACTCGACCGTCGAGGCCATTAGCTTCACGGCTCCCGTCGCCATCAACCGCCCAAGCGGAAGCCCAATGAGCGCCCCGGCAACTCCGAAGCACGCCGCCTCGCCAACAAACGCGCCAAGAATTACGCGCCGGCTAGCCCCGAGAGCGCGCACAATCCCGATCTCCGGGCGGCGACGCACCACGGAAACAGAAATCGTGTTGTAAATGAGAAACGCCCCCACCACCAGCGAGATGTAACTGAGCAGACGCAGGTTCCAACGAAACGCCGCAAGCATGCGGCGATTCTCATTCGTGCCCGTGCCTTGCGGGCGAACTTCCACGCCGGCGGGAAGCGCAGCGCTGATGCGGCGCTGCCATTCGTCAAGATTCGGCTCTTGCGGAACCTTCAGAAGGATGCGATCCACGCGGCCGTAACGCGTCAGCGCCTGCTGCGCCGCCGCGATGTCCATCACGATCGCGGACTCATTGCCATTCGAATCGGGATATACGCCACGCACCACGTACTCGCGAACCCGATCGTTAATGAGCAGTCGAACGCGGTCGCCAACTTTGCGGCCAAGGCTCGAGCCCACCCAGATGCTCTCGTGGTCCTCCAAATATTCAATTGAATCCTTCGGCGCTTCTGCCGATGAAAGTTCGCCGCCACTTCCGGCCTTGTCCTGTTCGTACGCGCTGCCTTCTGAAACAAGATCCAGCCCGACCAGGGGGAAACTCTGCTTCGTATCCGCGAGGAGCGCGTAGTCTTCAATGCGCGGCGAGATTCGAATTGCATACGGCAGCGCCGCCAGAGTGCCAACCGCGCCTTCCGGCACACCGCCTGATGCCGTAATTTCCAAATCATTATCCCCGGCCAGCGCTTCCATCGAGGAATGAAACGATCCCGTAGCCGCCACGCTCGCAAGATCAATCGCCAGCACCACAGCCACTCCCAAGGCCACCGCAAGGACCGTCAGTCCCGCGCGAATCGGTTCGCGCAAGAGCGGCCGCACCATCAATTGATAAAAAAGAAGGAGGCGTGGCATTTCAGCGCCGGGTAATCTCTTCGATCCGTCCATCGCGTAATCGCACAACCGTATCCGCGAGCGCCGCGGCTTCCAGGCTATGCGTTGCTACAACCGTCGCAATATTTTTTTCGTGCGTCAGGCGTAGCAGCAATTCCAGAATGACGTTGCCGGTTGTGGTGTCCAGATTCCCGGTTGGTTCGTCGGCAAGCACAATAATCGGCGAATGGATCAGCGCTCGTGCAATCGCCGCGCGCTGCATCTGTCCACCGGAAAGCTGGTGCGGATAGCGCTCGCCCAGGCCTTCGAGTTCAACCCACGCAAGCCGCTCGCACGCCGCCTCGCGCACATTCGTCTTGCCGGCGAGGAGCAAGGGCAGCTCCACATTTTCGAACACCGTGAGTGTGTGCAGCAATTGAAATGACTGAAAGATGAAGCCGACTTTTTCACGCCGCAGCCGCGTCAGTTCCTCATCTTTCAGTGAAGAAGTCGAAACTCCATCGAGAAGTACGCTGCCGGTCGTCGGAAAATCCATCGCCCCGGCAAGATTGAGCAACGTGGATTTTCCGCAGCCGCTGCGCCCCACCAAAGCCACCATCTCGCCTCGTTCGACGTTGAGCGAAAGACCGTGGAGCGCTTGCACTCGCTGCCCATCGCTCAAGTAGTCTTTCGAAACGTCCTGCAGCGCGAGTATAGGCATGTGTCTTGGTGGACGCGCGGCCAGTTCTCAGTAGCGGCCGACCGCCATCAAGTTTAATGGAATCTGGTCCGACAGTCCGCCGATTGCTCGGATTAGCCGCGCCTCTAATAGGACTTCAGCGAGCCTAGCGCCTTTTCGATCGCCGAAGTCACCTCCGGCGAGTCCGGCGTCACCGCCGGTTCAAATCGCGCGATCACGTGTCCATCGGGGCCAATCAAAAACTTCGTGAAATTCCACTTGATCTCGCCGCCCGTGTGCGAGCTCGCCCCCTTGTCCGTCAAAAAATGATAGAGCGGATCAATGTCCTCGCCCTTCACGGACACTTTGGCCATCATCGGAAACGTGACGTGAAACTTCGAGGTGCAGAACTTCTTGATCTCCTGATTCGAACCCGGCTCCTGCGATCCGAAATTATTCGCGGGAACGCCCACAATCACAAAGCCGCGGTCCTTGTATTTTTCATAGGTCGCCTCCAGCGCGGTATACTGCGGCGTGAACCCGCAAAGGCTGGCCACGTTGACGAGCAGCACCACTTTCCCTTTATAGGCGGCCAGCGGCGCGGGCTGCCCGTCAATCGAATTCAAACTAAATTCATACACGGTCTTCTCCGCAGCCATCATCGCAGCCGCAAAAATCAGCAGACAAACAAGTACCCTCTTCATGTTTCCTCCAATTATTGTTTTACCCTGTTCCACGCCCAGCGGCAAACCGCAACACGCCCGCAAGTCTGGCGCACTGAAGTAGACCGTTTTCCCACGCTGCTTATGCCATCGGAGCGAAAAATGTTCACGGAATGGATTGCCGTTTTTCCAGAAACGGCCATTGAGCCTTGGTTAACCCTGTTATAGACTTCGCACGCGGAATTCTGCACAAACAGCCATTAGGGATGGCGTCGGCCCGGTCGAGGAACATCGATGCTCCCGGGGAAGCGCGGGCCGGCGTTGAAATGTGAAAGTTAATTTCGGCCAGGGATTCCGGCTCAGTCTGTCGCCTGGGACACCAAGGAGGCATGGATGCTCTTCGCATCTGCTGTCGAGGTAGCTCACCGGCCACTCGCAACCCTTGATCTCGTCATTATCGGCGTCTATTTCGCCATCGTCTTCGGCATCGGCTTGTATTTTTCCCTGAAGGAGCGCAGCTCCGAAGAATATTTCCTCGCCGGCCGCGACATCGGATGGTTTTTCGTCGGCGCCTCCTTGTTCGTTTCGAATATTTCCACCGAGCATTTCATCGGCCTCTCCGGCACCGGCGCCTCGTCCGGCCTGGCGGTCGGCCATTTTGAGTGGCTGGCATGCCTGATTCTCTTGATCCTAGGCTGGGTCTTCGTGCCGTTCTATTTGCGCAGCAACGTGTTCACCATGCCGGAATTTCTCGAGCGACGATTCAATCGCCAATGCGCCGTGTATCTCGCCGGAATCTCCATCATCGCCTACATCTTCACCAAGATCTCCGTGCAACTCTACGCCGCCAGCGTGGTCCTCGAACGCGTGGCCGGCTGGAAGCTATGGCAAACGGCTGTGGTTCTCGTCATCGCCACAGGCGTCTACACTGTCGCCGGCGGACTGGCCGCCGTCATCTACACCGACACCGTGCAGACACTCATCCTAATCATTGGCGCGGTGGCCCTCACGATCATCGGCCTGGGGCGCGTTGGTGGCCTGGCGCATCTGCGCACCATGGTGCCGCCCGAATACTTCCACATGATGAAGCCTGCCTCGGATCCCAATTTTCCCTGGACAGGAATTTTTTTCGGCGCGCCTATCCTCGGCATCTGGTATTGGTGCACCGACCAAGTGATCGTGCAGCGCGTGCTCTCGGCGCGTGATGAAGGACACGCAAAAGCGGGCACGATTTTCGCCGGTTTCCTGAAGATCCTGCCCGTCTTCATGCTCGTCCTACCTGGTATCATTGCTTTTGCATTGTTCCGTGACCAACTGAAAACTCCTGATTTTGCTTATCCAACGCTCATCCTCAATCTCTTGCCCGTTGGCCTCGTGGGCTTGGTCATGGCGGCTTTGCTCGCGGCGGTTATGGGCGCGATGAGCTCGGTGTTCAATTCCGCCTCCACTCTCGTCACTCTCGATTTCTACAAGAAGCTCCGCCCGCAAGCCTCCGAGAAGCAGCTCGTAAACTTTGGCCGCGTGGCCACGGGCATGATGGTGGTGCTGGGCTTACTGTGGGTCCCCTTCATCCACTACATCAGCAGCCAGCTCTACATCTATTTGCAAAGCGTCCAAGCCTATATCAGCCCGCCGATCTCCGCCTGTTTTATCCTGGGAATTCTGTGGCCCCGACTGAACGGATCGGGCGCTATCTCGTCACTGATGACCGGATTCGTCCTGGGCGCCACGCGCTTCATCCTGGAAATCGCCGATCGCGCCAGCGGCGGCCGCTTCGCGTCCCCGGCAGTCCGCTGGCTCATTGATATGAATTTCCTGCATTACGCGATTTTCATGTTCGTAGTCTGCTCGGTCGTTCTGATCGCCGTCAGCATGATCACCCCCGCCCCCGACCGCAAACGTCTCGCGGGACTCACCTTCGCGACCGTGGATGACAAAATGGAAACCGTCGCCGTCGGCATCTCCGTGCGCAAGCCCGCGCACGAAACACCTGTGGAACGCGCCATCAACGTCGTCTTCAGCTTGCTCTTGCTGGCCACCGTCGTGGGACTTTGGATTTACTTCCGATAGGAGCGAGCAGAAATCAATCCAATGAGCACCCGCGCCATTCACGCTCTGAAGCCGAACGTCACGCAGGAAGAGGCCGTGCGCGCCTTTTCCGGCAAAGGCGTTTCCGCGTTCTACTGGCGCATGCGCAGTGGCCCCTTGCGGCGCATCGCCGATGCCTACGTTCCCTATTTCTTGTTCCGCGTGAAATACGCTGGCGCGCCCGCGCGGCTTTTCGCAATCGACGCCGTGGATGGCTCGCTGGACTTATTCGAATTCCCGCGAATCCCCGACGAGCAGGACTTGCTCGCGCTGGATGGCCGCAATCGCTTGGAGACAACGCTCCCCGAAGAACGTGCGGCGGAACTCTTGCGCGATAAAGTCTTGCGCGTCATTTTCCAGCAAGGATTTTTCAAACTGCGCGACGCAAGCCTTGAGATCACTCGCGTGCCCTGCGAATTGCACATGCCGTATTGGCTTGGCTTCCACGAACGCGACGGCGCCGTCCGCTGCCGCGTCATGGATGCCGTGCGCCGCCGCATGGAAGGCGCCAAGGCGTGCGCATTGTTCGAACACTGGCTCGCAGCCTGACGCGACGGAGCTGAACTGGATCGTCCGCAAGCAAGCAGAATTCTCGCCTGCCCGATCTTCGCTTTTTCTCGCCTCCCAGGAGGAATGAAATGGAACGGCTCGCTCAGCGAATCGCGATTGCAATGCTTGCTCTTACTTTGGCCGGCGGCACCGTGCTTGCCCAAGGTTGGCAGCACGTTGGCAAGGTCCAGCGTGTTGAGAAATTGAGTGATGGCGTCGAACTCACCGCCGGGGCCGCAAAAGTGCGCGTCACCGCTTTTCGCGACGGAATCTTCCGCGTGCGCGTCGCGCCAAGCGGCACGTTCCCGAAAGACTCTTCCTGGGCGGTCATCGAAACTCCGGAACCCCCGGCAATGAAAATCGAAGAAAACCAAAAAGAAGTGCGCATCACCGCTGGTAGCCTCGCTGCCATCGTCCAGAAATCTCCTCTCTTGATCGATTTCGCCGATGCCGCAGGAACCGTTCTTCTCGCCGATGAACTCAGCCTGCCGATGGCCTGGGACGGCCCGCAAGTCCACATCTGGAAAAAAATGCCCATGGAAGAAAACTACTACGGCCTCGGCGACAAGGCCGGACCCATGAATCGCCGCAATCGTTCCTTCACGAATTGGAACACGGATGCCTTCGGCTGGCAGGAATCCACCGATCCTCTATATAAAACTATTCCGTTTTTCATCGGCATGCGCAAAGGCCTGGCCTACGGCCTTTTCTTCGACAACACCTACCGCAGCAGCTTCGACTTCGGCAAAGAGTCCGAAAATTATCTTTCCTTCGGCGCCGAAGGCGGAGAAATAAACTACTACTTCATCGCCGGACCTGACCCGAAAAAAATCGTCGAGCAATACACCGCGCTCACCGGCCGTCCGCCGCTGCCGCCACTCTGGTCACTCGGCTACCAGCAATGCCGCTACAGCTACTATCCCGAAGCGCGCGTGCGCGAAATCGCCCGGCTCCTGCGCGAAAAAAGAATCCCCGCGGACACCATCTATCTCGACATTGACTATCAGGAAGGCAACGCGCCTTTCACCATCAACCGCCAATACTTCCCAAACTTCGAAAAAATGGTCGCCGATCTGCGCGAACAAGGCTTCCACCTGATCTTGATCACCGACCTGCACATCAAGCGAAATCCGGGCCACGGCTACGCTCCGTACGATTCTGGAATGAAGGAAGACGTCTTCGTGAAAAATCACGACGGATCCGTCTATGTCGGACCAGTCTGGCCCGGCGAAAGCGTCTTCCCTGATTTCACGCTCACGCGCGTGCGCGACTGGTGGGGCGCTCTCTATAAAGACTTCGTCGGCATGGGCGTCGCCGGTTTTTGGAACGACATGAACGAACCGTCCGTTTTCCGGCAGCCCGAAAAAACCATGCCGCTCGACGTCGTCCATCGTTTGGACGACGGCACGACGATGGACCATCGCGCAGCCCACAACATGTACGGCATGGAAAATGCCCGCGCCACCTACGACGGCATCCGCAAGTTGCAACCCGACGAACGTCCCTTTGTCTTGACCCGTGCTGCCTACTCCGGTGCACAGCGTTACGCCGCCACCTGGACCGGCGACAACAGCGCCACCTGGAATCACCTTGCGATGAGCACGCCGATGCTTCTAAGCATGGGACTTTCTGGTTATGCGTTCGTGGGAGACGACATCGGCGGTTTCGCCGGCTCGCCTCCTGCCAATCTTCTTACGCGTTGGTATGAGCTTGGCGCGTTCAATCCCATCGATCGCGACCACGCGGAAAAAAACTCCCTTGACCATGAGCCCTGGGTGAACGGACCGGAGCAAGAAGCCATTCGCAGGAAATATATCGAGCTGCGCTACAAGCTGCTGCCGTACATTTACACACTCACCGAGGAAACCACGCGCACCGGAATTCCCTTGATGCGTCCGATTTTTCTGGAATATCCGCAATCTCCGGAATTTTTCAACGACGACCACGATTTCCTGTTTGGACCCGATCTGTTCGTTTCCCCGGTGGTCACCGAAAAACTCGATGCGCAAGGCGTCGCTCTTCCGCCCGGCGAATGGTACGACTACTGGACTTCCGAAAAACGCACCGGCAAAGACAAGATCGATCTTCATCCGCGTTTGGATGAAGTCCCCCTCTATGTGCGCGCCGGCGCTATTGTCCCTATGCAGCCGCTCGTTCAGTACACCGGCGAAAAGCCCGATGGCCCGCTTCAGCTTCGCGTCTATCTTCCCACCAGCACTGCGGGCAATAACTGCCGCGGCTCGCTCTACCTGGATGATGGCCACACGTATGCATACCAAAAGGGCGAATTCTTGCACGTCAACTATTCCTGTGAAGTCTCAACCGCCTTCGTACGCGTCGTGAGCACAGTGGAAAAGAGCGCCTATTTACCGTGGTGGAAGAGCGCAGAGTTGACGCTAGTTGGCGCGGCGAGCCTGCCCAAAGAAGTCCGCGTTGGCGACCAGGTCATCCACGAATGGCGCTACGATTCGCAGATTCACTCCGTCACTCTGACCGTGCCTGACGCATTGCCAAACTGGAGCGTTACCGTCGCCTACTGACAGGTCTCGGCGAGAAAACCTAATCCAGCACAAAAATCGAAAGGGATTGCGCCGGCATCGTGAGGTGCATTTCGTATTTGCCCAGCTCTGCTTTGGCTCCGCCAAATAGAAGCGAGATTCCCGCCGCGCTCTGTGCCGGAGTGTCGCTCAACGGAATGTGAAGATTGCGCTCTTGAGTCGAATTGTTAAAAGCGACCACCAGCCGTTCTTCTTCCGACTCGCGCGCAAAAACGTACGAAGATTCATCCGATGCTAGATGCCACAGCTTTCCTCCGCGAAGCGCCGAATGCTCGCCGCGAATCCGCAGCAGCGCTTGCACGTAAGAGAACATCTCTTGCTGCTCGCGCGTGCGTCCAGCTTGCGTGAATGCGTTGTTGGCATCGCCAATCCATCCGCCCGGGAAATCGCGTCGGTTGTCCGGATCGCCGCCGCCCGGCATTCCAATCTCATCGCCGTAGTAAATTTCGGGAATGCCGCGAAGCGTCAACGTCAATCCAAACGCCAGTTTTATTTTCTCCGGTGAACTTCCTTCGGCGCTCGCAAAACGCGGCACGTCGTGATTCGCGAAAAAAGGCACCAACATGTCGGGATACACGCAGAGGTTATCGTGCCGCAGCACGTCGGCGATTCGGCCCACCGGCGCATCCTTGAGCAAAACGTCGCGCAGCGTGAAGTACATCGGATAATCGAACACCGTGGAAAGCCCGCTATCAATTCCGTCGTAGCGTTTCACGCCGCCCACAAAAAAAGATGTCACGCTCGGATCAGGATGAAACACTTCTCCAACCGTCGTCAGATAGGGATAGATCCGGCGCAATCCCGCATGCCATTCCGCCCAGAATTTCCGCCCCACGTACGGAAATGTGTCCACGCGAAAACCATCCAGCCCCGATGTTTCCGCCCACCAGATGCTGTTCTGCAATAAGTACTGCGCGACCACCGGGTTTTCCGTGTTCATGTCTGGCAAAACTCCGAAGAACCAGCCTTCGGTGAGATTTTTCTTCATGCTGGCCGGAGCGTGCGGATCGATCAACGCTTCAAACGGGTCGTTGCCGCTGGCCTGGCCGCCCGTTTTCCCGTAAGACGTTCCCTTCACCGGCGAAAACGAATCGAGGTGATGCTGCAGCGTGCCGTGGAACCAATCCGGCAGTGGCGGATTCGCAACCCACGGATGTTTCGGGCCGACGTGGTTCGGCACCGCATCAAAAAAAATCTTCATGTGCTGCTGATGTGCGGCCGCGACAAGGTCCTGATAATCCTTCACCGTTCCGAGGTGCGGATCGACCGCGTAAAGATCCACCGCGCCATACCCGTGATAATCCTGCGTTGCTCCATTCTTCACAATCGGCGTGAGCCAGAGCGTCGTCACGCCAAGCTCCTTCATGTACGCCAAATGATTCTTGATTCCCGCCAAGTCGCCGCCATGATACGCGCGCGGCTTCGCACGATCGTGCGATCCCGGCGCTTCCGCGGGCTGATCATTCCTCGGGTCTCCGTTCGCAAAGCGGTCCGGCATGATCAGGTACATCACGTCATCCGGCGAAAGCCCTTGAAATCGTCCCAGCGTCGGCGTGCGCGCCGCCAGTGGCAATTCGAACGACGTCGCCCCCTTCGGCGCCGTAATCCGGCACACCGCCGTCCCCGACTTCGTTCCCGCCCCAATTTTCAGCCACACAAAAAGATATTTCCCGCCCGCCGTCGCTTGCGTGCGCGAGACCGTGAGCGTCGGCAGATTGCAAGCAACATGCGTCGCCTCCAGTTCCCGCCCGGAAAGCAGCACCAGCACTTCCGGTGTGAGCCCCACCCACCAATTCGGCGGTTCGATTTTCGTAACCGCAGGAGTGGCATCAGCTGCTGGTTGCTGCGGAACTCCGAATAAATTTGTGCCGACGCCAGCAAACACAATCATGAGCGCCAACACACTGATGCGCCTCAGAATCCGCTCGGCTGGAACGCAACGGAGATGTTGCTGAGATTTTTTCACGCAGGAAGCATAAGGAAAAAAGCGAATGGATGCCACTCTCGATTCAGCCCGCCAATCTCGCGACCCATTTACTTTCGAACGGAAGCATCATCCGCAAAAATCAGTCGGCCGAACGCTTCCGGAACATGGAAGTTGGGAACCGGTGTGCCGGTAGGCCGCCAGGCCGAATAAAATCTCGGCTCCCTCGCGCCTTCTACCCTGTAAAAATTCACTCGCCACGCAGCCTCGGGATCGAAACGATCGACAAGACTTTTCATCGGGATCGCCAGCTCTGCAATCCAGGTCTTGTTGATTTCGTTCAAGAGTACGCGCCGCCGCATACCGCTTTTCAAATCGTGTTTTTCTCCGGGAGCGATGTTCAGATCGATCCACATCCCGTTGGGACTGACTTCGAACTCCTTGTACCGGCGCAGATTCGAAGGATCGGGCTGCAGAAATACTTCGGCGACGTCGCGGTCCCACAATTGGTCGCGGCGCCCATTGGGTTCAGCATCGGGAAATACAGTAATGATACGGAATCTCGCTCGAAACCCCAGATAAAGCGCCTCCGGAGTCCACAGCAAGCGAACTTCCGTCTCTCGTTCCGGATCGGCGTTCTTGCCCTGCCAGTCCGCGTCGAATCGCAGCGCCTTCGCAAGTTCCCACGCCGATGATTTCGGAAACTCTTCCGAGTCCAGGTTCTCTCGCATTCGAACGGCTATCGCCGACTTTTCATTCATGGCTGGTTTGGGTTCATTCATCCGGGGGATTGCACCTGTCACTCTGTCTCTCAGAATAGCGATTGCCATCCGATTCACAACAAAAAAAAGCAATTCGAAGAGCGCAGTTCTCAGCCAAACCCCTTCCAACTCCTCGCCGCCATTTGCCTGGACCCCTGCAGACTTTTTGCGCACCGGGCCTTTGCCTCATTCCGAATGCTTCCAGCCACCGTGTTAGCATCGAGTTTGGTGCGATCCGGCTTCCTCTTCATCGGTGCAAAGTCCGCGCATCTCAAGGAGAATGGGAATGATTGAGCGCGCTAAAACCGCCGAACTGACCGCGCAACCGGAGCGTCGCAGACCCGACGAATTTCAGTACGTACATTACGGCATTGACGCCGGCGTCGCGCGCATGACCCTCAACCGCCCCGAACACAATCTCCTGAACGAAGCCATGCTGCGCGAGTTGGCCGACGGAATCGTCCATGCCGGCGATCACAACGATGTCAAATTGATTGTCCTCGATTCCGCTGCCAAGGTTTTCTGCGGCGGCATTGACATAGGTGAATACACTTCGCAGCGCGTGTTCCAGATGCTGGACGCGTTCCACGCCGTGTTCTCCGCCATGCTGGACGTCGGAAAGCCTGTCGTTTGCGTCGTGAATGGCCCGGCCATCGGCGGCGGCGCGGAACTGGCGGCCTTCGGCGACCTGATCATCGCCACTCCGAAAGCGCGTTTTGCTCAGCCGGAAATTAGCATCGGCATCTTTCCGCCGCTCGCGTCCACGATTCTCCCGTACCTCGTCGGGCCGAAGGTCGCGCTGGAACTTGTTCTCACTGGCGAACCAGTCACTGCGGAACGCGCGCTCGAACTCGGAATGATCAATCGCCTCGTGCCGGAAGCTCAACTGGAACAAACCGTCGCCGAACTCGTGAATCGCATTAACGCCCACTCCGGTCCGGTTTTGATGATGGCCAAGAAAGCCATTCTCGGCGGCATGGGCTTGTCCTTGCGCGACGGCCTCAAGCAATCCATGAATATTTTCTTGAACGAGCTGTACCGCCTCGACGATTCCCAGGAAGGGCTGCGCGCGCTGCAGGAAAAGCGCAAGCCGAATTGGAAAAATCGCTGAAGCACGGTCATGATTTTTCTTCCGTGTCCTTTTAAGCCGTGCATTGACACACCTGCGCCCCCGGCTTACACTCGTTTTTTAATTTGCAGGCAAGGGCAGCGGGGAAGGCCGTGTGAATCGGCCGCGGTCCCGCCACTGTAATCGGCTGCAAAGCCGTAAGCCAGGCCACCCTCCCATGCCGCAGAGGTCCGCGTTCTTCGCGAGAAAGAACGCCGCCGGAAGCCCCAGGGTGTCTCGTGGGGCTTTTTTGTTGTACTGCGGAAGCGATCTCGCCGGGAAAGATCTGTGAAAGATTTCGCGCACTTGTTGTCTCGAAACACGGTCTCCGCGGCAATCGCGGCCATGCTCTCGTGTGCGGCGCTTTCACACGGCCAAAGCGTTCCTGCGAGCGCTACTACAACTCCAACCTTTCGCGAAGTCACCGATGAAGTTGGCCGTTCCGTCCGCATCCCGCAGCCGGTCAACCGCATCGTGTCGCTTGCGCCCAGTTTGACGGAAACCGTTTATGCACTCGGCTTGCAGGATCATCTTGTTGGCGACACGGACTACTGCGATTACCCTGCGGACGCCCAGAAAAAAACCAAGGTCGGCGGCGCTATCAGCCCCAGCCTGGAAGTGATCGCGTCCTTACATCCGGACCTCGTTCTTGTGACCAAGAGTTTCAATCGTCTCGAAACCGTTCATTCGCTGGACAACCTCGGAATTGCTTCCTATGCTACCGATCCGCATACGCTCGACGAAATCATCGCTTCCTCCAAAAAACTCTCCGAGATCCTTGGAGTTCCGGAGGCCGGCGCATCCGTCGCCGCGGACATGCAGCGCCACCTCGCCGATTTGCAAAAACGCCTGGGAGCTCTGCCGCCCAAGCGTGTCCTGTTCGTTGTCTGGACCCAGCCGCTGATCTCCGTCGGCAAGGACACGTTTATCGCCGATGCCTTGCGTCACGCCGGAGCTGTCTCCATCGTGGATGCCGAACAAGACTGGCCGCAGGTTAGCCTCGAAGAGGTCGCCCGGCTGCAGCCCGACTTTCTGATCTTCTCGGCTTCGCATTCTGACGCCGTTTCTCCCGCCGTGGATGCGCTTGCCGCGCTTCCCGGATGGAATATCGTGGAAGCCGTAAACAATCGGCACATCGCGGTGATTAGCGAGGCCGTCAATCGGCCCGCTCCGCGCATCGTCTCGGCCGTCGAAGACCTCGCCCGGCAGCTTCACCCGGATGCTTTCGTGGAAAAACCGGAAAACGGAAAAGAAAACTTGCAGAAGGAGAATCCGCCGGCGAACCCTCCGCCCGCGGCGCATTCTTCTTTCTCGCCAGACGCCTCGCAGGCTCAACTCGTCACTCCCGGAGGGTGCGCGTGAAACCACTGACGCTTCGGCGCCTCCTCGTGCAATGTTTGACCCTAGTCGTCGTTTTATTCCTGGTCGTAGTCATTGCGCTGAAGTTCGGTGCGGTTCCCGTCTCGCTTTATGCCCTCGGGCGGGATTTGCTCAGTGTCCTTTTCGGGCAGACCAGCCAGATCTCCAGCGATTACGGCCTGATCATCGTGAATATCCGCTTGCCTCGCATTCTTCTGGGCATGATCGTGGGCGCTTCGCTTTCCGTTGCGGGAACCAGCTTTCAAGCCCTGCTCCGCAATCCGCTCGCCGATCCGTATGTGCTTGGTGTTTCCAGCGGTGCTTCACTCGGCGCCATCCTGGCGCTCATCGTCGAGCCGCATCTCTCCGTTTCGCCGCTGTTCGCCGCGCTCCTCACTCCGCTCGGAGCCTTTCTCGGCGCGGCCGCGACCATCACCGCGGTCTATTTTCTGGGGCGTCGTGAGGGACAGATTGACAGCACCACTCTGCTCCTGGCTGGCGTCATCACCGGCTCTTTCCTTTCGGCCATCATCTTGTTTCTCATGAGCACGCTTTCCGGCAGTCTCCGCGGCCTCTCCTTCTGGATGATGGGCGAACTCTCTACTCCCTTGCAGAAAAGCGTCTACTGGTTTCTCGGCGTCGGGTTCTTCGTTGCGGCCGGCGCAATTTACACCACGGCATCGGACTTGAATCTGCTCCTCTCAGGGGAAAAAGAGGCCATGCACCTCGGCGTGGACGTTCCGCGCGTCCGTCTCGTCGTCTACATTGCCGCTTCGTTCTTAACCGGATTGGCGGTGTCCGTCAGCGGCGCCGTCGGTTACGTCGGCTTGATCGTTCCGCATGTGATGCGCTTCATTTTTGGCTCCGATCACCGCACGCTATTGCCGACCGCTGCGATCGGCGGCGCCATTGCCGTTATCATGGCCGATACTCTGGCCCGCACCGTAGTTGCTCCGACGGAAGTGCCGGTTGGCGCCGTGACCGCCGTTATCGGCGCGCCGCTTTTCATCTACCTCCTGCGCCGGAGGCTGGCATGAGCAGCGGGTCGGCTCTCGCGCGGAATTCTTTTGATCCCGCTCGCGCGGGCAGCGACGCCCGCCTCAGCGTCGAACAGGTCAGCTACGCCTATTCCGCAAATCCGACGCAGGCCCCGCTCTTCACTCTCGAAGCCACCAGCTTTCAGGCCAAGCCCGGCGAGATCGTCGCCATTCTCGGGCCAAACGCCAGCGGCAAATCCACACTGTTGAATTTGATTGCTGGCGCGCTCGCGCCGCTCTCCGGACGAATTCTGCTCGACGGATTTGTTACTCATTCGCTGACGCCGAAGACCCGCGCGCAGCGCATCGCCGTTGTCCAGCAGGAGAGCCGTTTGCTCTTTCCCGCGCGCGCTTGGGAATTTGTTTTGCAAGGCCGCCATGCGCACGGGCGCTCGCTGCGCTTCGAATCGGAAGACGACGTCCTGATTGCAAAAAATGCTCTAGCCCAGGTGGGCGCAGCGGAACTCAGCGACCGCTGGATGGACCAGATTTCCGGTGGAGAAAAACAGCGCGTAATTTTGGCGCGGGCCTTGGCGCAGCAACCGCTGCTTCTGCTGCTCGACGAACCCACGCTCCACTTGGATATCGCCGCGCAAGTTGGTTTGCTGGACGCGCTGCGGCGGCTGGCCGCGGAGAATCGCTACACCGTGGTGGTAGTGACGCACGAATTAAATCTCGCGGCGGAATACGCAGACCAGGTCGTGTTGATGCAGCGCGGCCGGTGCCTGCGCGTGGGACCGCCCGCGAACATTTATCAGCGCGAGTTGCTCGAACAGGTTTTTCAAACGCCGCTTACCGTGGAGATGGGCGCTTCCGGGCGCCCGCGCGTGACGGTTTTGTCTGCAACGTAGCGGCGAACTTTAGTTCGGCCTTCTTGGAACTTTTAGTTCGCTTCTTACTCGTTAACCTCAACCCCGCGGCGCTTTGCTGCGGACCACAATCACCGTGGACTTCGTGCTCGGGAAGACGGGCAACCGCTTTGCGGTTGCACTTGAACTGACGATTTGATCTCGCTTCGCAAGCGAGTTTCGAACCCCACTTCAACAAAAGCCGTCGCCGCCGCGCGACTGTAAGGCGGAAACATTTTGCGCCGGCCACTGCGGCTCGCTGCTCCCATCGGGGCGCTGCCGCGGGAAGGCCGCGCAAGTACTGCCGCCAAGCCAGGAGACCGGCGAAGTCCGCAGCCTGTGTGAACTTCAAATGTTGCACAGGACAACCTTCAACTCCCGCGCGAGAGGGAGCGGAGGAAAAAATGAAAACGACTCTTCTTCGAACTGCTTTTCTTCTCCTCACAGTTTTTGCAGTCCGCTTTTCCTTGCAAGCCCAAAGCAATTCTTCGGACGCGCATCTTTCCGGAAAACTGACCGATCGTTCCGGCTATGGCGTCGGCAACGTCAAAATCACCGCACAATTGGAAGCCGGCGCGAAAGTGCAAATCTGGCCGGCAGCTTCCGCTCCCGACGGCGCGTATCTCCTCATCATTCCGCCGGGCCACTACCACATCCATTTTCAGCATCCATCGTTTGTAGCTCGCGATTTTGATCTCGATTTGGCCGCAGACGAAACTCACGCGCTCGATGTTCATCTGGAAATCGAGCGCGTTTCTGAAAACGTCGTGGTCACTGCAAACACGCAGCCCGAGGAACTCGACCGAACGCCCGCGCCCGTGGATCTCATCGGCGCGCAGGAGATTCAGCAGCGCCAGGCTGTTTCACTCCCCGATCTTCTTTCCACGCAAACTGGAATCGCCCTCGCGCGGACCGGACCTATCGGTGGCCTCGCGGACATTTTTATTGACGGAGGGGATTCGAGTTTCACCAAGGTGCTCATCGATGGCACTCCCGTAAATCTGCCCGGCGGCGATATGAATTTTTCCAATCTCACGCTCGACAACGTGGACAAGGTCGAAATCGTGCATGGCGCAGAGAGCGCGCTGTATGGCACCGACGCCATGTCCGGCGTGATTCAAGTCGTCAGCCACCAGGGCTCCACGAAAATTCCGGAGATAAATATTTTTGGCGAAGGCGGCGGCTTTTCCTCGGCTCGCGGAGGCGCGCAAGTCAGCGGGCTACTGGATAAATTCGACTACTCGGTGGCCGGTTCGTATTTCCACACCGACGGTCAAGGCGTGAATGATTCTTTCTTCAACCGCAGTTTCGCCGGCAATTTCGGTTACAGCTTTTCGGAATCGGATCAGCTCCGCCTCACTATTCGCAGCAACGCCAGTTTCGCCGGCACTCCGGGACAGACTCTGTTCGGCCCAGGCTTCACCGATCCGACGGCGTACGATGATTTGCGGCAGCTCTCCGGCAATCTGAGCTGGACGTTCAAGACCGGATCGCATTGGGTCCACCGTATCTCCGGCATGGAGGCGCGCTTTCTGGACACCAGCGGATTTCCGGATTTCAGTTTTTTCGAAACGGCTCAGTTCAACCGCGCGGGCTTCCTGGAGCAATCCACGTATTCGTTCCGCAGGGGCGCGGTGACGGCCGGCTATCAATATGAAGTGGAGAATGCCGACCCCAACGACCTCAGCGCCCTGCATGCCCGCCGCAACAATCAGGCTGGCTTTTTGGACGCACGCTGGCTGCCCATCTCGCGGCTTACGCTCACCGCCGGTGCCCGCGCGGAAGACAACACTAACTTCGGCACGCGCGTCGTACCTCGCGTTGGCGCCGTCTATGCGCTGCGCTACTCGCAAGGGCTTTGGGGAGACACGCGCGCAAGAGTTGCGTATGGAGAGGGCATCGAGGAGCCGACCATTTTCGAATCCTTCAGCGCCGATCCATGTAATCCCGGCGATCCCTCCTTGCGGCCCCAGCGTAGCCGCACGGTTAACGCGGGTGTGGATCAATACTTCAGCGGTGATCGCTTTCGCATTTCCGCAACGTTTTTTTCGAATCAATTTCGGGATTTAATCAATCAGGAGCAGGGACCGGCCAACGCCATGTGCTTCGGCGGCTTCGAGATGCTTTATTTCAATACCGACCTCGCCCGCGCGCGCGGACTCAATTGGTCCGGCGAAGCGCACCTCAATCACTGGCTCGTCTTGAAAGGCAACTACTCGTACGACGACAGCCGCGTGCTCAAAACAATTCCCAATGCTCCTTCGGTCGAGCAACCCGGCAATCATCTGCTGCGCCGCCCGGTGAACTCCGGAAATCTTTGGCTCAATGCCAACTACCGCCGTCTCAACTTCAACATTGCCGGTTATTTCACCGGCGTGCGCACCGACAGCGACTTCGACGGACTCGGCATCACGCGCAATCCGGGTTACGCTCGGTTTGATTTCGCCACCAGTTACAATTTTGGTCGCGGCATTTCCTTCTACGGCCGCGTCACCAATCTTCTGGACAAACAGTATCAGGACGCGGTTGGTTTCCCCGCGCTCGGCCGCGATTACCGTCTCGGGCTCAACTACCGTTTCAGCGGCAGGAACTGAACAATATCTTTGTAGGGGCGTCCGCCGCGGCGGACTGCGCCCTTTTCGGCAAGATCTATAACTCGTGGAGACTTTGGTGACGAAACTCGAACCCATTCTCTTCTGCTGGAGTGGCGGCAAAGATAGCGCCATGGCGCTGCACACGCTGCTCCAGCAGAAACAATTTGAAGTCGTCTCTCTTCTCACCACCGTTACGGAAGGCTACGACCGCATCGCCATGCACGGCGTTCGCCGCGAACTTCTGCGGCGGCAGGCGGATGCTCTACGCTTGCCGCTGCACGAAGTGTGCATCCCGCCGCAATACGTCAATCCTGTTTATGAAGCGCGCATGGAAGAAGCGCTGCGCCTCTTCTACAACCAGGGCGTTCGAAAGGTCGCGTTCGGCGACATTTTTCTCGAAGACCTCCGCGCTTATCGCGAGAAGAACCTTGCGCGCATTGGCATGACCGCGCTCTTTCCCATCTGGAAGCGCGACACGCGCGAACTCATTCAATATTTTCACGAGCAGCGTTTCCGCGCCATCGCCGCTTGCGTTGATACGAAAATTCTCGATCCCAGCTTTGCCGGCCGTGAACTGGACGAATCCTTTTTCCGCGATCTTCCGCCCCACGCCGACCCTTGCGGCGAAAACGGCGAGTTCCACACTTTCGTTTTCGATGGGCCGATTTTTCAATCTCCCATTCCTGTGCGTACCGGAGAAGTCGTCAACCGGGAAGGATTTGCGTTTTGCGATTTATTGCCTGAACTGGAGGAAGCAAAAAAATGAATGCTGAAATCTCTAAAAAAGAAAACCTGCTCTACCGCACGCTGCTCGCTCTCGTCTTGATTGTTCTGGCTGCTGCGTTGCGCATCGCCCCGCATCTGTGGAATTTCACGCCGGTGGGCGCGATGGCGCTTTTTTCCGGTGCCGTGCTGCGCGACCGCAGGCTGGCCTTCTTTTTTCCGCTGTTAGCGCTGTTTGCAGGAGACCTCTTTGTCGGCTTCCACAAGCTCATCCCGATCGTCTATGCGAGCTTTCTCGTCAACGTGGTCATCGGACTTTGGCTGCGCGATCGCCGCACGATCGCGCGCATCAGTCTCGCCACACTCCTTGGTGCGATTCAGTTTTTTATCGTCACCAATTTCGCCGTGTGGCAATTCCTCGGCGGCTATCCGCACACCGGTTCCGGCCTCGTCGCTTGCTACATCGTTGGTATTCCGCTCTTTTGGAACACGCTTGGCGGCGACGCCCTCTACGCCGCCCTGCTCTTCGGCGGCTATGCCTTGGCTGAACGTTTAATTCCTGCGCTGCACGCCTCCGCCCAGCGCGCTACGACTACTGACCACTGAAAACCCGCGGATGCTATACTCTTCGTTCCGTTATGGCGAAATCTACTCCAGAGGAAACGTCCATCGCGCCCGAGGTCTTGGCGAAATACGAGCCGGTCATCGGTCTCGAGGTCCACGTCCAGCTGCTCACGCGGACGAAGATCTTCTGCGGGTGCTCGACGCGCTTTGGCGATCCGCCGAACACGAACGTGTGTCCTGTGTGCCTGGGCTTGCCCGGAACACTCCCCGTGCTGAACAAGCGCGCCGTGGAAATGGGCATGCGCGCTTCACTGGCGCTTCATTGCACAGTACACGATCATTCGCGGTTTGCGCGAAAAAATTATTTTTATCCGGACCTGCCGAAGGGGTATCAAATTTCGCAATATGAATTGCCTCTGGCGACGGGCGGCTGGCTGGAAATTGAAGTTGGCGGGGCGAGGAAGAGGATCGGCATCACGCGGCTGCATTTGGAAGAGGACGCGGCGAAAAATCTTCACGAGGGTTTCTCGCAATCCGCGACAAAGGCCTACATTGATTACAACCGGTGCGGGACGCCGCTGAGCGAGATTGTTTCGGAGCCAGACATGCGCACGCCGGAGGAGGCTTACGCGTATCTCACCACGCTGCGGCAAATCCTGCTGTATACCGGCGTGAGCGACGTCAACATGGAAGATGGCTCGCTGCGCTGCGACGCGAACGTGAGCGTGCGACTGCGCGGGGCGAAAGAGTTCGGCACCAAGGTCGAAGTGAAAAACCTGAACTCGTTCCGTTATTTGCAGAAAGCGCTGGAGTATGAAATCGAGCGGCACATCGGCGTGCTCGAATCGGGCGGACGAATTTCGCAGGAGACGCGGCTATGGAATCAGGCCGAAAGCCACACGGTTTCCATGCGCTCGAAGGAAAAAGCACACGACTACCGGTATTTCCCGGAGCCGGATCTGCTGCCTGTGCACATCAGCGAAGCCTGGCGCAGCGAAGTTCGCCGCACGCTCCCCGAGCTGCCCGAAGCGAAGCGTGCGCGCTTTGTCAGCTCCTATGGCATCACGCCATACGACGCGGAAGTGCTCACCAGTACGCAGGCGCTTGCTGATTATTTCGAAGCCGTCGTAAAAGCCGGTGCGCCCGGCAAGGCCGCCGCCAACTGGATGCAAACCGAATTGCTGCGCGGCTTGAAAGATTCCGGCAAGGAAATTGGCGCGAGTCCTATCACGCCCGCGGCCCTGGCGGAATTGGTGAAGCTCGTCGAGTCCAGCCAGATTACGGGCGCGATCGGAAAAAAAGTTTTCGCCACCATGTTCGCGTCCGGCCGCAGCGCGGCGGAAATTGTTGCGGTGGAGGGCCTCGGAGCGCAGGTCAGCGACGCGGCCATCGAGCAGGCGGCACGCGATGTCATTGCGAAAAACCCGGACAATGTGGCCAAATTCAAATCAGGGAACGAAGGTGTGTTCAAGTTTTTCGTCGGCCAGGTCATGAAGGCCACACGCGGCCAGGCGAATCCGCAGGCCGTCAACGACATCCTGCGTAAGTTGCTTTCTTGAGTTTTGGAGTGCGGCAGCCCAGCTGCCGCTTTTACGTTTGCAAGAGTGACCGAACTTATTCCGTTGAGGAAACTGAATGCTGAAAGCCGGCGGCAAAGCTCCCAACTTCAATCTCTTAGCGGACGACGGCAAAGAGGTGTCGCTGAAAGACTTTTCGGGCTACCGCGTACTGCTCTTTTTCTTTCCCAAAGCGAACACTTCGGGTTGAACGATTGAAGCGTCCGAGTTTCGTGACGCAAAGCCGGACTTTGATAAGCACGGGGTGGCTATCCTCGGGATGAGCGCGGATCCCGTCAAGGCGCTCGCTTCGTTCAAGGAAAAATACAAACTGAATTTTCCTTTGCTCAGTGACCTCGCGCATAAAACGCTTGAAAAGTTTGGGGCGTGGGAGAAGAAACAGTTTATGGGCCGGACGTACATGGGGATCGTGCGCAGCTCGTTCCTGATCGGGAAAGATGGCAAGATCGAGGAGGTCTGGCCGCTAGTCAAAGCGAAAGGCCACGCCACCGAAGTGTTAAAGCGCATTGAGAAGAACTAAGCCAGAGTTCCCCGTTTTCCGAGAGTATTTTTCTTCCAACTAGAATTTCGATGGAAGGGGTGCCCCTCCCCCTGATTTTCTGTAAGTGTTGCTGATAAAGGAGTTAGCGGTGGTGTAAGTGGTTTAGAATCAACAGTTCCGAGGTGGGTGTGGAAGTGTTGATTCTAAAGGGGTTTGCTGTCTGGGCGGGGGCAGGAGATAGGGTCGTAGTTGAGCCAGTGGGCCTTCCTGTCTGGGCCAGGTGGGGAGCGGATGGGCTCGGTTGCGCGGTGGGTGGGCTGGTTTGCGGGGTTTGCTGGGCGGAGGGGCTGGGCGAGACCGCGCCAGTAGATCGATGGAAACGTCGGCGAACCTGGGGCGGAAGAGCGTTGCTCCTGAAGGGATGGGCTACAGCGGAGGGTTGGGGAGGGAGCGATGACGGAGTCGAGGACAGCTGTTGGGCTGGGATTGGAGATGGGGCGGGCGATGAGGGAAAAGCAGGTTCTTCCTGGCTGTGCTCGGAATGACAGTTTTTAGGAGTCGAGGCTTGGGGTGGTCTGGCAGGGGTTTGCGGGGCGCGGGGCGGGGCTGGAGATGGGGCGGGCGTTACAGTTGGAGGGGTGAGCGAGGTCGCGACGGTTGAGATTGGCGGCGTGGGAGGCGATGGAACGGTGGCGTTGGGTGGCGGAGCGGAGGGCGGGGCGGGTTTG
>Ga0210394_10000619_pt1 | contig 70684 bp, 56 predicted proteins | sample IncBWC12MmetaG_FD_160121 | JGI IMG/M metagenome (GOLD analysis project Ga0210394, IMG submission 160121) | Forest soil microbial communities from Barre Woods Harvard Forest LTER site, Petersham, Massachusetts, United States - Inc-BW-C-12-M | ecosystem: Environmental > Terrestrial > Soil >... | reverse complement strand
ACCCCTCGACCGCCCGGGCCATGCATGACGAATCCTTACCCGACGATTTTTACAAGGAAGCGAAGTTCTGCTCCATGTGCGGGCCAAAATTCTGCTCCATGAACATTACTCAACTGGCGGACGCCGAAGGTGGCCACGATCAATCCGAGCGGAAACAAAAATTCGTGGAGTTGCTTGCAAAAGTAGCGAACAAGTAGGGCCGAGTCTCGGCCCACGTTACCCGCCAAAGAAAGACTCATTTCACTCGGGGGAATCGAGAACCATATAGGCATGCGACTTCACCGTAAGACTGGCTGAATAAACTTAGGATTACTTACACGAGAAGAATACGAACTGGGCTGTCAGATGAATCGCAGATCATTTGAGATAGTACGGTGACTTAGCTCGAGAGGCGGAGACGACAACTGCAATTCCGATGTCTATAACCACCATACTGCCTGGCGTTCTGAAGGTTTTGACGCGCGACGGGTATCTGCTATTCCTCACAAGGTTCCTGCGTTTATTCGCGTACGGTTCGCTGTCCGTCGCCGCTGGGCGAGGTAATTTATGACTGAATCTGTGGCTGAACCGTGGGTCAAGCAAATTGAACACGGAGATGTGCGGGAAGTGCGAATGAATCGCCCGCCAGTCAACGCTTTCACAGGCGAATTCCTGGGGCAGCTACGAGCGGCAATGGAACGGGCAACACCGGAGGAAATGAAAGGGATTGTGCTTTCAGGCTTGCCGGGAAGGTTTTCGGCGGGATTCGATCTTCCGTTTCTGCTCAGCTTGGACCGCAAAGAAATCGCAAAGACATGGCAAGAACTTTATGGCCTGCTTCGGACGATTGCGGCATCCCCAATTCCAATCGTGGCGGCGATGACCGGCCATGCGATAGCAGGTGGAACGGTAATTGCGATGTTCTGCGACCGGAGAGTGATGGCAGCGGGAGATCACAAGCTCGGGCTGAACGAAGTGCAGGTAGGAATTCACTTGCCGCCGATAGTTTTAGAGTGTTTGAGGCGCCTGGTGGGATCGCGCGTGGCTGAGTATCTGGCGGTGACGGGACAGCTACTATCGCCACAAAAGGCGCTTGAATTTGGCCTTGTCGATGAGCTGCACGAACCGGACTCTGTTGTTAACCGGGCGGTTGAGTGGTGCCAGCGCGTTGTCGCTTTGCCCGAAGCCGCAATGTCAACACGCCACGATGCGCGAGCGGATTTGGTTGCACTCTTTGAAAATGCTCTGCAGCCCGAGCAAGACAGCTTCACCACATCATGGTTTAGCCCTTCCACGCAGAAGCACGTCCGCGCTGCTGTCGAGCGCTTAGGGAAATCAGCGGCGAAGGGATGACATGAGCGTTGCTACTGCCTTAACGCGATGCCTTAATCTCGCCCATCCGATTATTCAAGCACCTTTGGCAGTCGGCGGCGATACCCCAGAGCTTGTTGCTGCCGCGTGGAACTGCGGCGCTCTGGGCTTCATTCAGCGCGGGGAAGCGGCAAGGCCATCTGAGAGAAGAAGGGCGTCTCCGCGATTACGAAGGGAAGGATTGAAAATGTAAGGGCGGCATGGAGGAGAACAGCCATGAAACGCAAAGCGACGCAGGCCAATCCATCTGGTTCGGCCGAATCCATGAGTCAGATCCCATTGTGGTTTGAACGCAAGTTCGAATTTTCATTTCCGCTCGAGCTGCGACCGAACCTGTGCGCACGTCTGCGCGGGACTCCGGCCAGACTTGAAGAGGTGCTTCGCGGACGTTCTCACAAGACCCTGATCGAGAAAGCCCAAGAAAAGTGGTCGGCCCAGGAACACGCCGGTCACTTGCTGGACCTCGAACCACTGTGGCTGACGCGAGTGGGCGATTACGTGGCAGCCACCGTCCAACTCACCGTGGCAGACTTGAAGAATCGAAAAACCGACGAAGCGAACCACAACGCGCGGCCACTGGAACAGATTCTGGCTGCGTTTCGCGCTGCAAGAGAACGACTGCTGAAGCGTGTGGACGAGTTGGACCCACCATTATTTGCTCGCACCATTCCACACCCGCGTTTGAAGACGCCCATGCGCCTTGTAGACCACTTGTATTTTGTCGCCGAACACGACGACCACCATCTCGCGCGAATCTGGGAACTAGTCAACGTCGTCCGGTAGCGCTCCAATAACTGCGATGCTCGTCGATTCGTCACTCAGGCAAAGGAAGTATGTAGTTCTCTGAAAAGACGCACGGTCTTCAGGGGCCGCTTTCAGCCTTCGCTGGCGCTAAAGGAGCCATGAGCTACTCATATCGCTGCGCGACCATCGGATCTACCGACGACGCTCTTCGCGCTGGTACAAAGCATGACAGGCCAGAAGTGGCGACCAGCAGCAACACCACACCCAAAAGAATAGGCGCACTGAGTGTGCTGTCCTGAATCCATCGCGAGAGCAGGGTGTTGAGGATGACCGCGAGCGCGATTCCAGTCAGCACACCACCGACTACGTTCATCGCTGCTGAACGGAACACCATCAGAAGCACATCCTCGCGGCTAGCTCCCAGCGCCATGCGTATACCGAATTCGCCGGTTCGTTGACTGACGGCATAGGAGATCACGCCATAAAGTCCAGTGGCGGCGAGCACCAGCGCCAGGATTGCAAATCCCGCAAACAAGGTCGCTACCAGATGTTCTTGCTCCCATTCCGGCTCACGTTTGATCCAGCCATCGAGATCGCGAACATCACGGTCAGACTGCTGGTCAGGATCAACTTTGTGAATCTGTTCGCGGACAGCGTGGAGTACCGTGAGCGGTGGGACCATGGTTCGGACGAGAATCTGCGTGAAAACCGGCATCATGATGGTGTACGGCACATATATAGAGGGCATTATAGGGTTGCGAAGGCCATCGTGGACCTTATCGCTGCGACCACTTGTTCGAACTGACCCTTTTCGCTGCCGGTATGCTTTTGACTGGTGGCTTTTTCGGAACAGAAGGGAGCTCTGGATTACGTCGATGCGCCTTGCAAGAGTCGACTAACTCGTGTCGCCGGACTGGGCATAATTCGGGTCCTGTCCTCGTTTGCCGAAGCATTTCCCAGAATGAGTCAGAATGTTTTCATTGTGGAACAGTTCACTGTGGTTCCGGGGCGATATCAATAGCGAACTCCGGTAAACATTTCTTCATTCTCTCCATGATGGTTCGCTTCCTTCGCTTCGTAAAAGCCTCTCAAGCAGCGATTTAGAGGTGTCGGGCCCGATATTTTAATGCCGTAAATCCCCCGGTATTCCAATATTCCTCAGGCGTTATCTATATGCGAGATGTAATGGTATGTAGATTGCAAATTGTCGCTCGAGGCGTCCGGAGAGGTGGTAATTGTGACTAGCGCGGTGGCGGCAGCTCAGCGAAGAACAAATTCAATGAACTTGCTCGTATTGGCCAAGGAACAGCACATTCGTACGTCGTGTTCTATGGCCGGAGCCTACAGTGGGATGAACGTGACCGCTGTCGCTACGGCACAAACGGCCATCAGCATAATAAATACGTCTAATGTTGACATCCTCATCGCCGATTTAAAATTGTGCAAATCAAACGGCCTGAACTTAATAAAGCGGCTCGAGGGCACCCAATCTCAACTCGCTATTATTGGTCTAACCGGATGCGGAACGATTGATTCAGCAGGCATCGCTACGCTCCTGGATATATTGCACTTCCTGGCTCGAGCTTCCCGTCAACAAATTTACATCCCCGACAGTATCAAAACGTCGCTTCCCACAAGTCTGAATTTGCCAAAGGGATAGAATTCACTCATTTCCCGTATAGCTTTGTTACCCTCCGGAGAAGCCTCCATAAAGGTATTTACTTCCAGCAAGACTCCGCACGCGGGTACTCTTTCGAGCGTCTTCGGCAATTCTTCCAGCGAGGCCAATAACGTGGTCTCCACCCCCAGAGATTTCAATGCGCCAGCGACAACGTTTCGAGCATCTTCGCTGACCGCTACGACCACACATGTCAATGTACTGATCGATGCCATTGGAATACGAGCGCCCTTGCAACGTCAGATCTGTGCCGCGAATCACTCACGCACTTCGAACAAATGTTCGCAGTGCTACGTCAAAAAACAACCATTGGCCCCCAACGTACTTCCAATCCGCTGCAAAAATGTTGGTTTCAATCGATTCGAGTCATCTTGACGTCTGAACCGAACATTTTGTAGTTGATGAATCGACCACGGCACCAGAGCAGTGTCTTCCCATTTACAACCTGCGCCCACATGGTCATAGGAATGAGTTGAGGTACTTCGTCTTTCTGATTAAGCCAGCCATAGGTGACTACCGACATGTAGTCTTTCCACCTACCAAGAAGTTCGTAATGCAGCGAGATTCGAAGGATGTTCAAATCGTCGTCTGTCCAAACCTCTCCGTAACAAGCGACAGTTGCTTCCTTTCTGCGCTCGAAGAATCCAAAATCATCGACGGTGCCCCAGGTACATATTCCGTCTTCCGCATCCGCGTGATACTGAAATACCTTAATTCTCTTAGTCTCAATTATCGCGTCCGCAGCCTGGTTGATCTTCAAATTGAGCTCCTTACCAACCATCTCGGGTAGCTCAGACCACTCTCCGCCGGAAACGAACGTACTCTCCAGAGGTGGAAAAGGTAGATCGTTAAACTGTTTCTTGCCGTCCGGGTACAATCGGAATTGCTGGCGTCCGTCAATCATCCGTACTTCATATGCTGACACTACAGCGGGGAGGTGGTCTTTCTTTCCCCATTCAAAGGTTTCGACGGCGATCAAGTTCCACATACTATCAACCAACGCTTGCGCTTTGCCCCGGAGCACTTTGACGTTTTCCGGCTCATCCGGTCGGCGCTCCAGTTTGTGCGGTCCGATTGCTGGCAAGAATTTGGGATAAAGATCGGTTGACATCGGAGATATTGCACCTTTATCCGAGGGGAATAGAGTTGCCGCCAAGCCTGGCTCGATCTTGCTCACAAAATCAGCCAGCGAGCTTACGGGCACCGCGACTGCGATTGCTTCGCCATTTTCGGCGAGTGCGTTGAGCACTCCGACGATCTGTTGACTAGCAGTATCAACAACGATCCCACCACTCGCGCCCGGCATAATGACCTTACCCTCAGACAAGCTGTAGTCGAAAGCGAGCAGACCAGTTATCATCACTCCTTTGTAGGAGCCATGAAACTTCGCCACTTTGTCCCTTGGCTTGATGACATCCGTGTTGGGGCAAACGTATATATCTACTTCCTGCCCGATCTTGAGTTCAGCCAAACTGAAGCCAACTCCGTGATAGTGATACAGCGGGCGCCGTAATTCCAGGATGGCCAGGTCCCGTCCGACAGTAAATTTTGCCGGCTTGAGGTACGGCCCGTAGTTGATGGTCGCATCGTCATCATCCGGACCGGTGGCTAGGTACTGGTGAAGTACTCTTTCTCCTTTAATCTTCTTGGGCAAAACGAAGTTAGCAACGTGATAATTTGTGACGACAAAGCGGCACGTCGCGTCTAAGCAGAAGCCGGTAGCTGACTTTCGTTTTAGGGCCAAACGTATGTCCGTGCGCCCCAGCTTAATGTTCGAGATCGGAACAACGGTTTTGTTAAAATCTATTACGTGCTCCACCCTGGGTAGAGGTGGTGCAGGCAAGGTGTCTAACGCAGCCAGTTGCGCCAGCCCGAGCGGGCACAGACAGCAACACAGAATTAAGATCGAAATTACTACTCGAATGACCAGAGATCTCACCGAAGACTAACGACGAGTCAGCTTTATTGCACTCACCGCGCCAGAGCGAGAATCTCTGCGGAACACTGAGGAGAAAGGAACTAGGAGAGTTTTAGGAGGACCATTGCGGAACTAATTTCCAATGTGGAAAAATGAAATCGCCGTTATTGTGGACGCGCAACTAGGCAGAGGATCATTTGCAATTGACTCGCGACGATAAAAGCTAACGCTGTCGGGCACGCTTTGCAGCTTTCTTGACGATCTCAAACAATAGTAGCCGGTGCGCTTTATCCATCCGGGACAGGCAGTCAACCAGTTTGTGAAAATACCGGGCAGATTTTCCTGAACTACCCCATTCGCTTCCCTTAACATGGTTTGCGGCGGGCGCTGGCGGCTGGTCATTCGCCTCATAAAAAACCTGATAGAGCGGCATTTCAAGGCCGCGGGCTATTTTTTCTAAGGTCTCAATAGCCGGAACTGTATGGCCATTTTCTACTCTGGAAATGTAACATCGCAGTAGTCCTGTGCACTTTTCGACGTCACCTTGTGACAAATGTTTTGACTCCCTGATTCTCCGCAGCGTGTGCCCAATATTCATACGTAATCTCGGCGCCGATTAAAATTTACTTAGGCCTGGCGTTCCGACTTCGCCTTCTCAATTTCGTACCATGCATCCGAAATCGGCACCGTTGCCTGTTAACCGTTTAGGCAACCATATCAGATTGTACTTACTAGTACCAATTTAAAACGTATAAGTACTGTTCCATTGCGGATATAATGCGCCAACGATAAAGGCTAACACGTCCACCGGCCTCGCAACTCGACCGCCGCGTCCCATCGAATAATTACGTACGAGCTGAAACATTCTCTCCCAGGGGGATCGATGCGCTCATTTAGCAATAACATTCCGGAAATCGTCAAAATAAGGGCGATCAAGCACATTCGTCGCATGGGCGGAGCATCAAAAGGGCATATGTGCGAGTGTTCGGACGGATACAATTACATCGTCAAGTTTCAGAACAATCCCGAGGGTAACAGAACACTCGCGAATGATCTCCTTGGAACACTTCTGGCGCGATACCTGGGTTTACCCGTTGCTGACCCGGCCATTGTTGAGGTAACAGAAGACTTAACCCCTGCAAAACGTGACCGGGTGCTCAGATACGACCCTGGTTGCAAATTGGGACCTCCCGGCAAATGCTTCGGCTCCAAGTATTTGACGCCACGCATGGCAAGCAGCCACCGGCCTAATAGCGTTGTACCAGGTGACTTGAACAGAGCATATTTATCAAAGCTCCGCAATTTGGAAGATTTCGCAGGCATGCTTGTTTTTGACAAGTGGGCCTGCAACACCGATCCTCGACAGGTGGTTTTCGTCCGGAATGAAGATAATCGTGACAGCGTGGTAATGATTGATTTTGGATATTGCTTCCATGGTCCCAACTGGAGATTCCCTCCATATACCTCGATAGGAGTATTTGGCGAATGGTACGTATATAACGCGATAGAAGGAATGGAAGCCTTCGAACCTTGGCTTCAAATACTCGAAAACGACTTAGGTGAGGATGTGATCGCATCTCTTGCTAGCCTCATTCCACCGATATGGTATGACTTCGATGTTGTCGCCTTGAGGTTATTGTTAACTTCTTTGAATGAACGAAGAAAACTGGTCCGCGAAATGCTGCAGCATTCTTGCAGCATCAACTGTCATTCCTTTCGGAACTGGATGACACCGACAGGTATTGATTACTTCGTTGCCTCCGCGTAGTTCTGAGTGTTCGTCAGATTTCCTAGTTTGAAATCCCAATCCTAAATTGGAGCTAGCATTTCATTCAATTGCCCGAGATTTGCAGGGTTTGCGAAATGGGCTTTGACCTGCATGCGTCATGCAGAGTGAATGGAAGACGGGTTTAATGAGGACGGTAAAAATGTGGGTGCGTTATTTAGGTGGCTTGATATTAGGGTGTCTAATCCTTACGGCTCAGAACACAAAGGCAGGCACCTCCTTGCTGCCGTCGCAGCGAGGGGTCTTTGTGTAGTTATAGCATTCGGGCGGAACAATCGTTCTTCATCCCTGTCTTCTTGGGTCCTGCGATTCGCAGCCTACATGTTTTTTTTGAACGAAAGAAGTAACTTCATGCAATCCGCTGGGCTATCCGAGAATTCGAGCCCGGTAAACGGAATGTTCAGAAAATCGGAGAATCCCGGAATGCACCTAAGAGAATTGTCCGTCAGGTCGCGGAACCCCATAGACCAGTCGGGAAAAAGGCGTTGCTCCGATGTTCCGCGCAGAAGCATTTGAAAGCCTCTGTGTTTCGGATGCTCTTTTATTCTGCTGACGAGTTTCATCACGGCTTCCTGATCGCCTTCGAGGACTTGCAGAAAGCTGCCATCCTTGTAGAGAAGTATTCCCGTAATTCCAACCTGAGCATTGGTTTCGCGAGTCTCTTCCAACATGGCTTGAAGGTCCGCCTTCGTGAAGAGATGCGAGGCAGTGCTTGCGCAAACTACATGAAACATCTGACTGGTGCCTTCTCGAAATCGCTTCTTGAGAAATACGCCTGAGTGGCTGTGAGCCGATTCGAGTGCAGCCAGGCTACCGACACAACACTCGTCGCGCCGGTGGGTGCGGACGCGTCGATAGCCAAGACCGCCGTGTCAACTGAAGATGGCAGGCTCAGTTCGCCCATTGCTGGGAGTCTGAAATTGCCTGCATTAGAAAATCGTAGGAAAGCATGGCCTCGTCGACCAGGGGCTTGGCGGTTTGGATGGTCTGCTTCAAATGATTTCTGTAGATTTCGACGTTATCCGAATTGTCGAACATTGTCTTACGAGTCGCCGCAATGTCAGCCATGACGGCGCAGAGGGTGACATGCAGGGACTTTACACAACTGAGAATCTCTTCCAGATGGGGCCGAAGGTCGAGGGGCTTTTCCTTCACGCACAGTTTGCAAACGTCGATACCCATATTGGAACGCATCATAAACATCTCCGTTGACACCATTTCATTTTCCATTCATTTTCCAATTAAGGCCGACCAAAAACGTTTAAAATGCCCTCATTCCAGCGTTTTTAGAGTTGTATTGCTAGCTTCCCAAGCTTCAGATGTAGGTTCATGCAGGGGTGACGAACTCACAACGAAGCCACACTGGAAAGTTTCCGCGGAGCCCGAGGGTGTTAGGTGTTAGAGGCGTCCAAGATTGAAACATCCCCTTTCGACTGTGACATAACTGTGACATGAATTCTGTTTTTGTTGTCAAAACTGACACTGTTGGTCGGATTTGACCGCGAAGGCACGGTGCGCCACGTCACCGTTCTTGCGCGCCCTGACGGGCAGCCAGTCAGCTACGCCGAGGTGGGAAAATCTCGCCGACGCAACGCGCACCGGTGAAGCGGGCAATCTACCGCACACCTGGAAAGCAAATGACAAAAAAGGCGGCTTTGATTATCTGGCTATTGCGAAGGGAAAAGACCAGCGCTATCTGAATCGCTACGCGGTCAAGCAGCTGGGAGTCGCGAACGACGACGACGAAAGGGATTGACGCAACAAATGGTCCACAATTTTGATTTTGTCCGCAAGATTACCTCGGGCACCACCTTTCGTCCTTCACGAATCCAGTGTATGACGCCCTCTCCAAGATGGCAGCGTTTTCACTGCTCATTATTGTTTACGATCTAGCGCATTCCAAATGGGAATTTTGTGCGATAGCATTCCCAACCAAGCGGTCAGGTCTTCCCGGACGAATGGCGACAGTTGATGGAAAATAAACGCGACACTATTTTTTTGGTTGCGGCTGGTGTGCTGCTGATGCTTATGGCGGTGCTGGCCGGCGGCGCCGCGCTGCGTGAGTCTGTCACCGTCGACGAGGTGGCGCATATCGGCGCCGGAGTAAGCTATCTGCAAAAGCTGGATTTGCGGTTTAACGAAGAACATCCGCCGCTGCCCAAAGTGCTGGCGGCGCTGCCGCTGGTCTTGCGTGGGACGCACGCGGATTATTCGCATATCTCGTGGACGTTCAGCGATGCGTTTTTCCCGGCCTACCTGGGGCAATGGGTCTTCGGTGAATGGCTCCTAACAAAGTGGAATGATCCCGTCAGCACACTGGCTTGGGCTCGCACGCCGATGTTGGTTGTAGCGCTGATCCTTGGCTGGGTTTTATTCGTTTATGCGCGAAAGCTTGGCGGTGACTGGGCCGGGCTGCTCTGTCTGAGCGTGTATGTCAGTACCCCCGCCTTTATCGCTTTCGCTCCGCTAGTTCATACCGATTTGGCGGTGACACTTTTTTCGTTGCTGACGTTGTGGCGCTTTGCGGAGATATGGCGAAACCCCATTCGCAAGAACGCTGTCCTGTTTGGGATATGCCTTGCCGCTGCGCTTCTTTCGAAATTCACTGCGATTATTTTATTTTTTGTCTTCGTGGCGTTTGCTCTGAGCACGCGCTGGCGCCCGGTCTCTGGCCAGCCCATTCCTAAAGATGAGCTGCGTGCGTGGCGGCGGCTGCGCTGGCGTGTCACTCTTCGGGGCATTCTGTGGGCTGCACTCATCGTTTATCTTTTCTATTTTGTATTTTCCATCCATCAGCCGACGACTGCGCTTGACCGGCTTGGCCATGGAGCGGCGACGGAACCTCTACGCCGGCTACTTATGCCGCCCTGGCTGTATCTCCGAGGTGTGTTGATTGTTCTGGTCACCGCAAGCCGTCCAACATATATCCTTGGCCACTCATATCCGCACGGCGTGTGGTTCTACTTTCCGGTTTTATTCTTGTTTAAATCCGCTCTCGGATTTCTCGGACTGCTGGCACTGGCGCTTAGTTTTGGCCTAACACAGAAGCGCAGCGACGACGCGAACCCGCCAGCAATTCCCGAGGAATTCGCGATTCATTGGCGCGTACTGTGGGTGTCTCTGATTGTTTTTACGGGGTTCTGTTTGTTGAGCAGGCTGGACATCAGCATTCGCCATTTCAGTATTCCGCTTGTGCTGCTCATCCTGCTGCTTGCTCCGCTGTCGCGAATGATCGACCGGCTTCACTATTCCAAGCCTAACGGCGCACGCTTTGTGGGCGCGCTTGCCGTAGTTTTGACTTTGAGTTGCCTGTTCACCGCGGTGCGCGCCTACCCATATTATTTTCCGTACATCAATGCGTTAAGTCTCGGGCGGCCAGGATATGTATTGGTCAACGATTCCAACCTAGATTGGAATCAATCGCTCCCGGAAGTGAAGGCTTTTGCCGAACAGCGCGGTCTGCAGAGCATTGATCTGGATGAGTATGGATTCACCGATGCTACGGTAGACGTGCCGCAAGCGAAAATCTGGGATTGTCAGACGCCGACCGCGGGGGACGAAGGAAAGTGGGCGGCGGTCTCTGCAAACATGATCATGGACGGCCACAATTGCCCATGGCTCCTGCAGTATGAGCATCTGCCACTTGCCGGCGGCAGTATGTATGCGGTGCACTTACCTGATCACATTCCTGAGGTTGGCATCGTAGGCGGCCCGCCACGCCCTTCCGAATTTCGCGAATTTGGCGGAGCCCCCTTCGATATGCGGAGTTTTTTCCTGAACATCATTCATTATCCTGAAAAACTTCCGCAAGCGTGGGAAGAGATGCAAGCCAGGTTTAAATCTATGAACAAGCCACAATCAAGCCCGACGGCGCCCTAACTCACGTTGCGATACGTGGCTGCAATGTTTTCAGGACCCAGTTCAGAGCTTTGCGAAGCGGGCTCTAAAAACTCGACGCTACCTAACTGTCGAGGCCCGTGGCTCCAGCGTTCGCGAAGCATGCCGTTGAGCGGTTCGGAAAAAAAGCGCGCGACGATGTTTCCGGTTCCGGCCGCAACGACAATGGTAGCGACGAAAAGCAATGGCACACACCACAGCGGACTTCCAAACTTCACAAAAATTGCGAACAATGCGAAAACGACGAACATGTGGGTCAAATAGACTTCGTAACTGCGTTGACCGAGGCGCAGCAGAGGCGCAAGTGCGCGAGGACTCTTCCAATGTGTTTGCGCGGCGGCAATCATAATCAGGCAAGTTCCCAGCGCGATGATAGTCATGTCCAAGCCGGGCTTGGTAATAAGCGGCACATAGAACAGCCGCAGGCCGACGAGAATCGAGACGATTAGCGCTGCTCCTGCCACTGTAAAGACGCGCAACGCGGTGCGCGAGAAGCGGACACGGCGGACCAGCAGCGCGGTGAGACAACCGAGCGCGATGGCATCCATACTGCCCAGGTAAGACTGCTCCGACCAAATGTCATTTCCACGCGCGAATACTGTGCGAGCGAATGGGCCCAATGCGACGAAACAAAGCAGAATGGCCGGAAAGAGATTTCTCCGGCTGAAGAATAGCGCCACCATTGGAAAAAAGAGGTAAAACATTTCTTCCACGGACAGCGACCAGAGTACGCCCCAATTTGCGGGAAGCCAGCCGCGATGCGCCTGCAACACATTGACGTGCAGCGTTAGCGCGGCCAGCAGCGCGCGGCCAAGGCCGCCAGTTTTTTCGGAAACGACGAATGGCGAGATGTTTGCGTAGTGCAAAGCGGTAAGCACGGCGAGCAGCGCCAGAAGCATTGGCGCGATCCTCGCGAAGCGCAGCAAATAAAAGTCTCGCAGACTGATATTTGAGAATGTGCCCCAACGCCGCAGCGCGGTAGACGTAATCAGAAAACCAGACACCGCAAAAAATATCTGCACGCCAAATTGTCCGTTCCAGACCAGAGATGCTATGAGCGGTTTGGAAATATTGGCAGCATATGAAATGCCGGCGATCGCCAGGCGCATGTGAACGTGGTTTAGCACCACCAAGAGTATTGCCAGCCCGCGCAGCACGTCCACGCCATCGAGCCTGTTCGAATTTCTAGGGGAGTCTTGCGCCGGTGAGGATGCCTGGTGGGCGGGGGCGAGAGTTTGCGAGGCCAGCATCGCGGAATTTAGCGTAGCACCCCTCTAGTGCCTCAGCTTAGTCGGTAAAGCATCCGGTGACGAAGTAGCCCTGAAGCCGAGAACAGATGCCAACCCTCGGCGAAAGATAACCGGGTTTCTTTAGGATTCCGACCAGACCGCCAACTCGTTACCGTTGGGGTCGATGAAATGAAAGCGGCGGCCTCCTGGAAACGAGAAAATTTCTTTGGAAATTTTGGCACCGGCCTTGCGAACTGTTTGCTCCATTGTCGCCAGGTCGTAGGCGTAAATCACAATTAGCGCGCCTCCCTGTATCGCCGCACGCTCTTTGCTAAAACCGCCATAGAGGCGACCGTCTTCGAAACTCGTATAGTCCGGTCCGTAATCCGTGAACTTCCAACCGAACACTTCTCCATAGAAGGACTTGGTCTTAGCAATGTCTGCCGCTGGAAATTCGATGTAATCCATGCGCCCATCATTCGATTTATCCGGCACGGTATTTCTCCCTTACTCAGATCAAATGCGGTTGCTATGCAATCAGACCCGACGCAATCTGGCAACAAAATTATTCGACGTATTTTCCGAGAAAAGGAGATTTGGTCGACTCGCAATGAAAAAACTACGGCTTGGCTTGGCTGGCTGCGGAGTGTGGGCTGCCGAAGCCAATTTCGAGCGGCGTGTCTTTGGGGAAGACCACCTCTTTGCCGCGCGAGAGGAAGTTGGTGTACACCGAGGAGGACGCGCCGTACACACCGAGGGCGATCGAAACCGGTTGAGACTTCGCTCCCAAACTAATTAGTGCACCTACCAGACGGAAGCCAGAGCCGCCGGCCGCGGTGCGCACGCCCGGATCGCCCGCGTTGTCCACTGTGCCATGTTCGTCATCCGTGTGCGAGGCCGCAGCGGCTAGCAGAATTGCCACTCCAGTGGAGAGATAGCGCGTCTTGCTGTCGGTAGTGCGTGCGCCGCCTTCTTCGTCCAACACCATGTGGTCACGTTTGTCGACATCGACGCCCTCGATGTTGCCAGTCATGCGTACATTGCCGCGGTGGGTAAGTTCTGGCCGCGTTTCGCTCGCGCTACTATTTTGTGCCACCAGCTTTGGAGCTGTGTCGGCAGCCGCGCGTTCCGCTTCTGCAGGAATTTCGATGCGTTCGAAGATCAGCCGCAGCTCACCGTTGTGGTGGAATTTTTGTGCGGCCTTGGCCTGCACGACCTGCCCGAGGATTCGACTGTTCACCGGCAAAATTAATTGGTGCGCTGGGGAATAGAGCGGTTCGGTCAGCACCGCTTCAACACGAGTTCCGCGTGTCGCGGTGGCGGAACTGACTTCGCCGGTGAGGCGTGCCTTCAAGGTCGTGTTGGGAGGCAAAGCGCTTGCCAGAGCGGTGAGATCGTCAGAGGTGCGGTGAATTTCGCCAAACGAAAGAGCGCTGTCCAGGTCGGCGTTAAATCGGGTGCCGGGCTCGATGTACTGGTGGCGATATGGCGATTGCGCCACAATGTAGTGTTTCAAGCGGTCCATTTTTCCCGGCGCGGTCACTTCCTCCCATGATTCGTGAATTTGATCTTTAGCTTCGTTAATTTTACCTTTCCCAGCGTCAGCGGCGCGTTGTGCAGCGGTCTTTTGTTTTTCCGCGGAGGTGCTCAGATGTACGACCTGCGTGGTACCGGCCGTAACCGTGGTGGTCACGGGAAGTTGCCGGCCGTCGGGGAGGGTCACAGTATCAAACGCCACGCCATATTTGTGAAATGGGGAAAAGTCGCCATTGGCGTACGACATAGTTCGGCGAACTGCCGTCACGTTGTCGACTTTTATGACGTGGCCGGTGGCGACGCTGCCTGCCGGAATCACCGGCTGGTCGAAAGCATAAACGGTCTCAATGACTTTCCCGTGGACCGCATCGCCGGGATGGGAAATGCGAGTGCGCTGATCGAGGGCGATGCGCAGCGTGGTGCCTTCCGGAACACGCAGATCGATTTTCGCGGTGGTTTTTTCAATCGCCTCGGCGCTAGCATCATTTTCATTTTTGGCTAACGCGGGAACGCACATGGAAGGCGGCGCATCCGGCGCGGGCGCTTCGAGGCAACCGCCATGCTGTTGCTCTTGCGCAGCCGTTTGAGATTCGCGGGGGTTGGTTTGGGCCGAAACGATGGTCGTCAGCAAGGGCAAAAGGAAGATGGAATACACCATACGAAAGGACCAGGGCATTATGTTTCCTTAAAGCATCTTCGGGGGGAGAAAATGCAATTGCAATATTGTCGTTACTGAAATAACAACATAACCCGCTGCGAATACTTTGTCTACCGCCATGCACACACGGACGCTGAAGCCATGGATGCGCTTTGCTATACGAAGAGTTGCCGCGCAGTGGGAAAGTTTTTGTGGGCCCGAAAATGCGTGGCCTGTTAGTGTTGAACCGGCCGGCGCTCGCTTCAGATAGTAAAATTACTTCTTGGGTTTTTGCGCGGCATTTTGCGATTTCTGGTGCGCGAACTGCGACGCCTCGTGGGCTTTGAAAGAAAACTCCATGGCCTGCTTGGAGTGCTCATGTCCGGTCAGGTGATCTTCTTTTCCATGATGCACTGCGGCGGCGCGATGAGCGTGCGCGGCTTGTTCGTGAAATTCAGCGGCGCGTTGATGTGAATCGTTTGGCATGATGGTCCTTTTTTAGCAAAGCGAAATGAGGTAACCGTCTTAGCATAGGCTAACTCCAGTGCTCATAAATTTTAGGGGTTCAGCGCGTCCCGGGGCTGTACTGTATTGAACTTGTTCAGGGGTGTACCCACGCACGTGTGGCGCGCGAACAACGTGCCGGATATTTGAGCCGGTGATTTACACTGGTTGATTACATCGGGGATTCACAGATGGTCATTCTGGTGATGGGCATCGAAGGGACGGGCAAGACTACCGTGGGGGAACTCCTGGCCGAGCGGTTGCACTGGGAGTTTGCTGATGCTGATGATTTTCATTCCGCCGCCAATAAAGAAAAAATGAAACAAGGGATCGCGCTGACCGACGCGGATCGCGCGCCCTGGCTCGCCGCCATCCGGGCGCAGATCTGGCGCTGGATCGCGGCGAAGGTGAATGGAGTGATCACTTGCTCGGCGTTGAAACAAAGTTATCGCGATGAGTTATTGTCCCCGCCTGACGGCCAAGTCGGGAGTGCGGATGAAATCAAAACGGTGTACCTGCACGGAACGTATGCGCTGATTGCCGAGCGTTTACACCATCGTCAGGGACACTTCGCCGGCGAAGCGCTGTTGGCCAGCCAGTTTGCAACGCTGGAAGAGCCGCGTGACGCGATTAGCATCGATGTCGACGAGACACCAGAGCAAATCGTCGATGAAATCATGCGACGCCTGAATCTGGCCAACGTAGGTGCTTGAGGCCTGAGTGCGCGCGAAATCCTACCCGGAATAATGGGTGCGACAAAACAAGACCCAGGTTCAACCTCAACTGCGAACCTGGGGCCACCCTACTACAACGTCGTAGTGGTTATGAAGTTGTATCGGCGTCGACGTAGTTGTGACGGCGCCGTGCAGAAGGCGCTCGAAACTTCAGCGGTTGTGGCAAAGTAATCTGTAATGCCCCAGACAGAGAACCCAGGTTCCGCGGGCCTCGCGGTATTCGGTTTCCAGAATTTTCGGCTCTTTCAGGTTGCACGCTTCTGCATGGTTCTCGCACTGGAAATGCAAGCGGTAGCCGTCGGCTGGCAGATTTACGAAATAACGCATCGCGCGTTGGATCTCGGCTATGTTGGCCTGGCGCAATTTTTGCCGGGGATTTTGCTTTTTCTGGTTTCCGGCCACATTGTCGACAAATTCGATCGTCGGGCCATTCTGGTGTTGTGTTATTGCGGTTACACGTTGTGCTCCGCTTTGTTGCTGACGGTGGCGCTACGGGCTGGCAAGTCAGTAGGGTTGATTTACTGCATTTTGGTTTTTATTGGCGTGGTTCGATCATTTAACGCGCCGGTCAGCCGCGCCATTCTCCCGCAGCTTGTGCCCGAGCACCATTTCCCGAGCGCCGTTGCGTGGACCTCCAGCGTGTACCAGGCCGCCACGATTTTGGGCCCCGCGGTGGGCGGGGTTGTGTACGCGGCATTTCACGGTCCGGCCTTCGTATACGCGTCGGCGGCGACAGCAGCTAGCGTCGCCGCGCTGTCGACCATGCAAATCAAAACCACTGCAAAAACACGAAACCGGGAGCCGGTGAATCGCGATTCGATGCTCGCGGGGTTCAAGTATATCTGGCGGCAGAAATTGATTTTGGGATCGATTTCGCTGGATCTTTTTGCGGTGCTGCTTGGCGGAGCCGTAGCGCTACTTCCGGTCTATGCCCGCGAAATACTAAGGACCGGACCGTGGGGACTCGGCCTGCTGCGCAGCGCGCCGGCATTAGGAGCAGCGACGATGGCGCTGATTCTCGCGTACCGGCCAATGCGGCGAAAAGCTGGACGCACCATGTTGTGGTGCGTTGCGGGATTTGGGCTGTTCACGGTGTTGTTTGGAATCTCGCACAACCTGGCGTTGTCGCTGATCGCCCTGATTTTCGTGGGCGCCACGGACATGGTGAGCGTCATCGTGCGCGCCACGTTGATTCAAGTACACACGCCAGACGAGATGCGCGGCCGCGTGAACGCCGTGGACATGATTTTCATCGGGGCGTCCAACGAATTCGGGCAGTTTGAATCAGGATTAACCGCACACTGGTTCGGCACTGTGCCAGCCGTAGTGCTAGGCGGGATCGGCACCCTAGTGGTGACCGCGTTGTGGGCCTGGCGATTTCCGGAACTGCGCAACGCGGACCGGTTAACAGATACTCGACGCGATCCCGGCCACGCTCGCGCTAGTTAGCGAGTCAATAGAGGAAGCAGAAGAGAGATCTCTCCGCTACTCGGGCCGACCCCTTCGCAGGAGCGAAGGAGAAGCAAAAGCGTCGGCCCGCTTCGGTCGAGATGACAGTTTTTTGCTTGATTCAGCGTGTCACGGTTATCGCGTTGGCGGCACCGCAGTGGGTTTAGCAGGAATCACCGGCGTCGCGGATGGCTCGCTACTGAGCAGCGCGGCTTTGACCGCGGGCGAAATCTTATCGGCGTTTTTCACCAGCACGCTGACCTGCCAGATTTGCGGCTCGGTCAGCTTTCCCTTGAACCCGGGCATGCCGGTCATGCGGATACCGCTTTCCACTTTCCAATATGTTTCCCAGGCTTCGTCATCGGTGACGCCTTTGCCTTTGAAAAGTTGCGGTGGGTCCGGGGCCATGCCTTCGGCAATGTTGGTCTTGGGCCGATCAGGCAAGCCGTGGCATACGGCGCAATTCTGCTTGTAGACATCCGCGGCGGCCAGGTAACTGGCTTCATTTTCCGGCACCTGCGGCTCGGGATGCGGTAATTTCTTGAGGTATGCGTTCAGACCCATGTGCGCCATGGTTCGTTCGAAAGGCATGGGCGGGGCGGTAACCGCTACCGGCGCGCTGCCCGTTGAAAAATACAGGTATACGCCGACGATCACGAGTACAACGCCGAGCAACGCTCCGACGAAAAGGGCTCTGAACATTTTGTCTCCGGTGGTGGTTTTTTTTGTCGCAACACGTTAATTTGGACGCAACCCGCGAGCCCCGGCTAAAAAGATCGACTCAGATGGGCGTAAGTCTACGATTTTCGCCTCAATTGTGCACCCTCGAATTTTGCAATGGGAAAATTGAGGGAAAGCAATACTTTGTGAGTCTAGGAGGCTCAAGTGTTTTAGTAACCTTTTTAAGTTGAGAACCGTCTTATCTAGAGGTGGAGCACTGTTTTGGGGTACGCTGTATCTCCCCCGGAAGTCTGCAGTTAGGCGAAAGTCTCTCTCAGGCTATTTTCCAAAATTTTGGAATTTAAGTTCTTCAGGAGTGCGTGAATGGCCCATCTGAAATCCATGGACCTGCCCGAGCCGGTTACCAGGGAACCCTTTGACAACCAAGAGACGGCTCGCCGGCCGGTGAAAAGCCGCTGGTGGGTGTGGCTATTGGTCCTGGCGGTGTTGGCCGTAGGAATCTGGTACTACCGCAGTGGGCATTCCAAGACCCAGGCCGAGAATTCGGGCGCCAATGCCCCGGGTGCCCCCGGAGGATATGGCCAAAATGGCGCACCTGGCTTCAATCCAATTGTGCCCGTAGTGGTAGCTACCGCGCAGCACGGAGACGTACCGATTTACTTCTCGGGACTAGGCACTGTAACAGCCTACAACACCGTAACCGTACATAGCCGCGTCGACGGTCAATTAATCAGCGTGGCTTTCAAGGAAGGGCAATTTGTACATCAAGGGGATGTGCTGGCGCAGATCGATCCGCGGCCTTTTCAGGTAGTCCTGGAACAGGCGGAGGGCGCGTTGGCCAAAGACCAGGCCCAGCGCAAAGACGCCGAAACCAATTTTGAGCGCTATAAACTGTTGTTTAACGAAGGGGTAATTCCCAAACAACAATTGGATACGCAGCAAGCGCAGGTGGGTCAGTTTGACGGGGCTATCAAGACCGATCAGGCCACGATCGATAGCGCAAAATTGCAGTTGTCGTTTACTCATATTACTGCGCCTATCAGCGGCAGGATCGGTTTGCGTTTAGTGGATGCGGGAAACATGGTGCACGCCTCTGATCCCGGCGGCTTGCTCGTGATTACGCAATTGCAGCCCATCTCGGTGGTTTTCAGTTTGCCGCAGGATCAATTGCCGCAAGTCGTCGCGAAGTTGCGCGCCGGTGAGCATCTTCCCGTTAACGCTTTCGACCGCGACGATATCGCCAAGATCGCTACGGGTGCGCTGGCCAGCATCGACAATCAGATCGACACCACCACCGGAACCTACAAACTGAAAGCTACTTTCTCGAATGACAACAATATTTTATTCCCGAACCAATTCGTAAATGTGCATTTGCTGGTGGATACCAAACGCAACCTTACTGTCGTGCCGGTCACCGCCATCCAACGCGGCCCGCAGGGCACTTACGTGTACGCCGTGGATAAGAATAACGTGGCGAAAATCCGAACCGTGACCGTCGCGCAGTCCACTAATGAAAACGCGGGCTTGAGCAGCGGCGTGAATCCTGGAGACACGGTGGTCATCGATGGCCAGGATAAGCTGCAAGATGGAAGCCAGGTAAATCCAAACTTCGGCACTCCACGCCGAGCCGCGAATCCGGCAGCGGGCAATCCCAGCGCAACGCCGGCGCCGAACGCTCCACCTAATCCCACCGCGCAGCCTTCCAGAGGCGCCACGCGATGAATCTATCGCGGCCGTTTATTTTACGGCCGGTGGCGACCACGCTCCTGATGGTCGGCATCTTGTTGGTGGGATTCGTAGCGTACCGGCAGCTGCCGGTTTCTGCTTTACCGCAAGTCGATTACCCCACGATACAAGTACAGACTTTTTATCCCGGTGCCAGCCCCGATGTGATGGCTTCTTCGGTCACTGCTCCGCTGGAAAGGCAATTCGGGGAAATTCCCGGGCTGAACCAGATGACCTCCACAAGTTCATTCGGCAGCTCGATCATCACTTTGCAATTCGGGTTGGACCTGAACATCGATATTGCTGAACAGGAAGTGCAAGCGGCGATTAATGGCGCGTCCAATTTGTTGCCAACCGGGCTACCAAATCCGCCGATTTACAGCAAGATCAATCCCGCCGATGCGCCGATTCTTACCCTGGCACTGACTTCGAATTCATTGGCGCTGTCGAAGGTGGAAGATCTTGCCGACACCACGCTGGCGCAGAAAATTTCTCAACTTACGGGAGTAGGGCTGGTCAGCATTAGTGGCGGCCAGCGTCCCGCGGTGCGCGTGCAGGCTAATCCCACGGCGCTGGCGTCGTATGGACTGAGCCTGGAAGATTTGCGTACGGCGTTGAGCCAAGCCAATGTCGATCAGGCCAAAGGAACTTTCGACGGCAAACATCAGGCTTATACCATCGGTGCGAACGACCAGCTCATTGGCAGCGACAGCTACCGGCCGATCATCATTGCTTATCGCAACGGTGGGGCAGTGCGGCTTACGGATGTGGCTACCGTACTGGACGGCGCCGAGAACGTGCGGCAAGCCGCGTGGGCCAACAAAAATCCGGCGGTCATTTTAAACATTCAACGCCAGCCCGGCGCGAATATTATTTCTGTCGTCGATCGCATCAAGAGGCTTTTGCCACAACTGCAATCTTCTTTACCGGCGGCGATTCAGGTGAATATCCTCACCGACCGCACGACCACGATTCGCGCGTCAGTGGCCGACGTGCAATTTGAATTGATGTTGACCATCGGGTTGGTGGTGATGGTCATTTTTCTTTTTCTGCGCAGCGTGCGCGCCACCATCATTCCAAGTTTTGCCGTGCCCCTTTCTATCGTGGGTACGTTTGGGGTGATGTACCTGCTGGGCTACAGCCTGAATAACCTTTCCTTGATGGCGCTCACCATCAGCACCGGCTTCGTGGTGGACGACGCCATCGTGATGATCGAAAACATCACTCGCTACCTGGAGCGAGGCGAGTCGCCGTTGCAGGCGGCGCTGAAAGGCTCGTCGCAAATCGGATTCACGATTTTGTCGCTGACGGTTTCGCTGATCGCCGTGCTCATTCCGCTGTTGTTCATGGGCGACATCGTGGGCAGACTTTTCCGCGAGTTCGCCATCACGCTGGCGGTGACCATTCTGGTTTCCGCTTTTGTGTCGCTGACTTTGACGCCGATGATGTGCGCCAAACTTTTGCGGCACCGGCCTCGCGAACAGGAAGGCTGGTTTTATCGCAAATCGGAAGACGCGTTTAACCGCGTGATTGCCGCTTATGGCCGCACTTTAAAAGTGGTGTTGCAATATCGCGGTCTTACGCTGTTGGTGACGGTTGGCACTCTGGTCGCAACGATTCTATTGTACATCTACGTTCCCAAAGGATTTTTCCCGGTTCAGGATACCGGCGTGATCCTGGGAGTTTCTGAAGGGCCGCAAGATGTTTCGTTTCCGGCGATGGCGCGGCGGCAGCAGGCGCTGGCCGATGTTATTTTGCGCGATCCCGCGGTGGAGAGCCTGTCGTCCTTCATCGGCGTCGACGGCACCAACACCACGCTGAACAGCGGGCGCATCCAGATTAATTTGAAGCCGCTGGAGCAACGCAAGATTAATGCCAGTGACGTAATTCGCCGCCTGCAACCGGAGGTGGCAAAAGTTGATGGCGTGTCATTGTTTATGCAGCCGGTGCAGGACCTGACGGTCGAGGACCGCGTAAGCCGCACGCAATTCCAGTACAGCCTGGAAGATGTGGACGCGAAAGAGTTGGCGTACTGGACGCCGCGCTTTATCGAAAAGCTGCAGGCTGTTCCGGAGATTCGCGACGTTGCCAGCGATCAGCAAAATCAGGGGCTGCTGGCGACGCTGACGATTGATCGCGACACCGCCGCGCGGCTGGGCGTGCTACCCGCGGATATCGACAACACCTTGTACGACGCTTTCGGCCAGCGCCAGGTCTCCACTATTTTCACGCAGCTCAACCAGTATCACGTGGTGCTGGAAGTCGATCCGCAATTTCAGCAGGATCCGGACGCACTGAAGAGCATTTACGTGCACTCCTCCACCGGACCGCAAGTACCCTTGAGCGCTTTTACTCGCATGGAGCCAGGAAGCACGCCGCTCACGCTGAATCATCAAGGACAATTTCCAGTGGTGACGCTGTCATTCAACCTGGCGCCGGGCGCGGCGCTGGGCGACGCCGTGAATGCCATCAACAAAATTAAAAGCGATTTAAATATGCCGCCCAGCATCCAGGGGCTTTTCCAGGGCACCGCGGCGGCGTTTCAAAATTCGCTGGCGAACGAGCCTATCTTGATATTGGCCGCGCTCATCACCGTGTACATCGTGCTGGGCGTTTTGTATGAGAGCTACATTCACCCCATCACAATTTTATCCACGCTGCCATCCGCGGGAGTCGGCGCGATCCTGGCGCTGCTGTTGTGCCGCACGGAATTCAGCGTGATTGCGTTAATTGGAATCATCCTGCTGATCGGCATCGTCAAGAAAAACGCCATCATGATGATTGACTTTGCTCTGGAGGCTGAACGCAAGGAAGGCATGGCGCCGCTGGAAGCGATTTACGAAGCTTGCTTGCTGCGCTTTCGTCCGATCATGATGACCACCATGGCGGCGTTGCTGGCCGGCTTGCCGCTGGCTTTGGGAACGGGCGTGGGAGCGGAGTTGCGTCGCCCGCTGGGAATCACGATTGTCGGCGGCTTGATTCTGAGTCAGTTGCTGACGCTGTACACCACGCCGGTCGTTTATCTGGCTTTTGATTGGCTGGCGCAGCGATTCAAGTTTCGCATTGGCAATCCCATGGAAGAGTCTGGTGATGGTCACGCGCCCAGTCCGGCGCGGGGAGATTAGCCGGTGCATCTTACCTCCAACTTCTCCGCTCCGTTCATACGCCGGCCGGTAGCCACCTCGCTGATCACCATTGCGATTTTTCTTTCTGGGGCGGTGGCGTTTAATTTTTTGCCGGTGGCACCTTTGCCGCAAGTGGACTTCCCAACAATTTCGATTGGCGCAAGTTTGCCGGGCGCCAGCCCGGAAACCATGGCGTCGGCGGTGGCTACCCCATTGGAACGGCAATTCGGCCGCATCGCGGGCGTTACGCAGATGACGTCTTCGAGCGGCCTGGGGAACACCGGCATCGTTTTGCAATTTGATTTGAATCGCGATGTAAATGCCGCGGCGCGCGATGTCGAAGCGGCCATCAACGCGGCGCGCAGTCAATTGCCAGCCGATCTGCCGTACCAGCCAACCTATCGCAAGGTGAATCCCGCGGACGCGCCCATTTTGTTGCTGTCGCTGACCTCCGACAACGTGCCGCCGGCGGAAATTTATGACGCGGCCGATTCCATCCTGGCGCAAAAACTCGCGCAGATAAACGGGGTTGGACAGGTGTTCGTGTGGGGCAGCGCGCGGCCTGCTGTTCGCGTGGAGGTAAATCCCACGCAGTTGAATAGCTACGGCGTGAGCCTGGAAACGGTGCGCAAGGCGTTGCAATCCGCGAACGCTAATCTGGCCAAGGGCTCGGTCTCAAACGATAAAAAAACCATAAACATTACGGATACCGACCAGATTTTTAAGGCCTATGAATATAAGCCGCTGATTATTGCTGGGCACGCTGGCTCCGCCCTGCGGCTGCAGGATGTGTCGCAAGTTGTGGATTCCCTGGAAGACACTCGCAACCTGGGTCTGGCCGGCGGGCAGCGGTCGGTGATCCTGGCCGTTTTCCGCCAGCCCGGCGCAAATATGATCGCTACAGTGGATCGCATTCTGCCGATGCTTCCTATGCTGCGGGCGTCTATTTCTCCTTCTCTGCACTTGAATGTGCTCATTGATCGCACCACCACCATTCGTTCGTCGGTTCACGATGTGGAGGTGGCGCTGATCATCTCCATCCTGCTGGTGATTTTCGTAGTGTTCGCATTCCTGCGGAATGTGTGGGCCACGGTAATTCCCAGCGTGGCCGTGCCGCTTTCTTTGGTCGGCACTTTTGGCGTCATGTATCTGTGCCATTACAGCCTCGACAATTTGTCCTTAATGGCGCTGACCATTTGCACCGGATTCGTCGTCGATGACGCCATCGTGGTGATTGAAAATATCGCCCGGCACATTGAATCGGGAATGGCTCCTTACGCCGCCGCGATGAAGGGCGCCAGTGAGATAGGTTTCACGGTCATTTCCATGAGCGCGTCGCTGGTCGCGGTTTTCATTCCCATCTTAATGATGGGCGGCATTGTAGGCCGGCTCTTCCGTGAGTTTGCCGTAGTGCTCAGCGTGGCCATCGTGGTGTCGCTGTTCATTTCGCTTACCACCACACCGATGATGTGCGCGCGGTTTTTGCGGCACGATACCGGGCGGCACAACCGGCTGTACCGTTTTTCAGAGCGGTCCTTCAATCGACTCTTGGGCGCGTACGATTTTTCGCTGAAGTGGGTGCTGCGGCATCAGTTCTTGATCCTGCTGCTCACCATCGGCACGGTCTGCCTCAACCTCTATTTGTTCGCGAAAACCCCAAAAGGATTTTTTCCGCAACAGGACACCGGGCGCATCAGCGGCCTGATTCAAGGCGATCAGGACCTGTCCTTCCCGGCCATGGCTGAAAAGATGCGCGCGTTTACCGATATTGTTTTGCAAGATCCGGCGGTGGACACCGTGGCCTCCTTTGCCGGCGGGGGCAACGGTGGTGGGACAGCGCGCATGTTCGCCTCGTTGAAGCCTTTAAAAGAGCGCAAAATCAGCGTCGATGAAGTGATTGGGCGCATTCGCGAAAAGACTGCGGCGATACCGGGTGCCTCGCTGTATTTGCAGGCGGTCCAGGATCTCGGTATCGGCGGACGCTTTGGCGGCGCGCAATACCAGTACACCTTGCAGGCCGACAATCTTGACGACCTGAATCACTGGGCGCCGATCATTATGGAGCGCATGCGCGCGATTCCGGAATTGCGCGATGTAAATAGCGATCAGCAAATGAAGGGGCTGCAGACGTCCCTGTTGATCGATCGCGATACTGCTTCGCGCATGGGCGTGAATGTTCTGGATATCGATAACACTTTGGCGGACGCGTTTGGGCAACGCCAGGTTTCGAATATTTACAAAGGGATGAATCAGTATCACGTGGTGATGGAAGTTGCCCCCGAAGCGCAGGAGGGTCCGCAAGCGCTCAACACCATTTATGTGCCTTCCAAGAGCGGGAAATTGATTCCCCTTAGCGCCTTTGCGCGTTACGAGCCGAGTAATACCGCGTTGTCCGTCAATCACCAGGGCGTGTTTCCAGCCATCACGCTGTCATTCAATCTCGCGCCGGGAGCTTCACTGGGACCCGCGGTGGAGCATATCGAAGCGGCGCAACGTGAGCTGCGAGTTCCTTCCACGGTGCACGAAATGTTTCAAGGAAATGCGCAAGCGTTTCAGGATTCACTGGCCACGGAAGGAATATTGATTCTCACCGCTTTGGCCGCCGTGTATATCGTGCTGGGGATTCTTTACGAAAGTTACATTCACCCGATCACGATTTTGTCGACGATTCCTTCGGCGGGCATTGGCGCGTTGTTGGCGATTCGCTTCATGAAATCGGATCTGAACATCATTGCGCTGATTGGAATTATTCTGCTGATCGGCATCGTGAAGAAAAACGCCATTTTGATGATCGACTTCGCGGTGCAAGTGGAACGAGAAGGGCACAAATCCCCGGTGGAAGCTATCTACGAGGCGTGCCTGCTGCGCTTCCGCCCCATTTTGATGACTACCATGGCAGCACTGCTTGGCGCGCTACCGTTGGCATTGGGCAGTGGCGTAGGTTCCGAATTGCGCCGGCCGCTGGGTATCACCATCGTCGGCGGATTAATTCTTAGCCAGATGCTCACGCTGTTCACTACGCCGGTGGTGTACATCTACATGGACCGGCTGCAAACCTGGATTCAAAGCCTGCGAAGGCACGGCGCCACTGTCACTCCAGCACACGCCCAAAGCGATTAATAAGCTTTACGGTTTTGTCAACGGCAATGGCTGATCCACGTCTATCTCTGACTTCACGGCGACTACGCCTGCTTGATTTGATTGCGAAAACGCGCTCGGTCTCGTCAGGTAAACCAGAAACGGCGACACTTCAAACGGCATCTTTTCGTAGTCTGCGATGGAGCCTTCTGATTCCAACTTGCGCAACAGTAGGCGGTCATCCCAGGGCTGAACGATGATGCGTCCGCCGATCGGCAAGGCTGCGAGAACGTTGGCGGCCGGTTTCGCGCCCGGCTGTTGTGATGCTTCAGCCGCGGCGATTGTCGAGGTGCCTGGGATGCTGTCGCCCAGGTGCGGGCTGATCAGGTTAGGAATTTCCTTGGCGCGCTCCTGCAACGCCTGGAAAAATGCCTGCGCGGATCCGGACTGATCCCGGTACGGAGATTTCTTCAGTAGCTCAGCACCTTTGTTGTTGGCGGCTTCTTCTTCCTGGGCATTGCGCGCAAAACCAAAGTGATGGAAAGTTTCTTTCTCGTCAAAACGCATATGGCTGAAAAACGCGAATTGTGTGTCCATGCGGTGGCCGAGCAGTACGTGGCCGAGTTCATGGGCAAGAACCGCTGCCAAGCTGGCTTCGTCGGGTAGCACGTCGATCAATCCGCGGCTCAACACGATGGTGTGGCCCATGGTGAAGGACTCCAGCGTGGAAGTCATCAGCACACGGCAGTGAACTTCGGGCTGGATGTCCAGATCGTTGGTCACTTCCAGATTGTTCACCACGGTTTCGAGGAGCTTGTCCACATCACCGGAAGGCGCCATCAGGCCCATGCGCTGCATTTTCCCCGCAACGTTTTCCTCGGCGAGATGTTCCCATGCGCGTCTGGCGTGCAACGGCGAATAACCTTTGCCGAGCTCCGCTTGATCTGTGATTTGCGGCCCTTCGATCTCTACGCTGGTAAGGGTTTGTTCCGGGTGCTGTTGGTTCAGTTCGTAACCCCACAAGCGGGTCTGTGCTTTGAAGGCCTGGAAAGCGGAATGCTTACGCTTGCCGTACTGCACGTTGCCTTCCTCGCTATACACAAACGAGGGGAGCCATTCGTTTTTTCCGGAGTTGGAGCGCCAGCTGTCAAAGTTAAAATAAAAGCTGCTAGCGGAAGATCCCGTGAATGCGCCGTTGAAGCGAACGATGTGGTAGTCCTGATCTTCCACCCAGATGCGGCCAGCGAAACGTCCCTTTCCAGCGCCGGGTAGCGGGTCAACGTCGAAAATCACGCAGCGTACCTCGCCCAGAAATTCCTTTCCTGCGTAGGTGAACTTGTAGTGCTGGCGGTCGAAGCTGTCCGCATCCAGATAAATCATCTGCAGGAAGCCGCGCGGCAAAAAGTCGCTGGAAAAAAAGCGGCCGACACTGAGCAGCAGTTTGTGTTTTCCGCTGTCATTGATGAGCGGCTCGAGTTCCACACCTTTGGCTAATTCTGCGCGCCCCAGGAAATATCGGTCTCCGTCGGGAACCGCACCCAGTTCTTTGTCTGGTCGCACCGTTTGGATATAGGTCTCCACCAGCGGCGAGTAGCGGCGCAGCATCTGCACCTCGGCCTGCTCCTGAGTCACGATTTTGTCCACGACCGCGGTGACGGTGGTGGATTCCGTGGCATTCGCGGCAAAAGGCATAGCTCCCAGCAGCAAAGTTGTGGGCAAAATCATTCGTGTGCGCATTCGTTCTCCGAACATTAGTAAGTTTTAAGGATGAGGCGACCAGCTGAATCCTAGCTGCTCGCGACGTTGTCGCCATCTGTCCTGAAGCACAGTTTACGGACAGCCGTCTGCGCGTTTTGCGCGGTGTCCCGACGCGCCAGACAGGCCGGCCGAGGACAATATTTTTGCTTTTCGGTGATAACTCTTCCAAGATAAGCGGACATTCAACCAGCAAAAGGAAATGAAAATTATGAATCTTACCGAGACTCCAGTAATAGTGACTTGGCCGGAAACGCATTACGTCTTTCTTGAAAAGATTGGTCCGTTTCAAAACACAGCTCCGGCGGCTTGGGGAACTCTGCACAAATCTGTTCCTGCCATCTCTGAGCACAACAAGATCACCGGCTATACGAGCCTCTACAAAGCGGGCCCGAAGATTTATCGTGCTGGGGTTTCGCTTGCTGCAGCGCCACAACAACTGCCCGAGGGCTTGGCCTATGAAAAATTCAAAGGCGGGAAGTACCTGAAATTTGTTTTGACCGGGCCGTACTCAGACCTGCCGCAAGCATCCGGCCGCGTGTTTGAAATTGTTGCGGAGAAGAAAATTCAACTGCGCGACGACTATTGCATCGAGAATTACGCCACCGACCCGAGAACTACACCTGCGGATAAGCTAATCACGGAGATACTCGTCCCGGCGGTGTAGGTCGCTTCGCACCGCGATTAAGATAAGTTGCGGACAATAGGCAGCAGTTCACTCCAGGTTACGAACTACCGATCAAATACCCGGTAAGAAAAACCAGCGTGCCGCCGACGATGGCTTGAAAGGCCGCCTGAAAAAACGGGACGTCCATGTAGCGATGGCGGATGTACGCGATGGCGGTAAGTTCAATGGCCACGACGATGACGGCGATCACCATCGCGACGTGGAAATTGGAAATTAAGAACGGAAGGGTGTGTCCCAGGCCGCCAGCAGTAGTCATCATGCCGATGGTGGCCCCGCGAATCCACGGCGAGCCGCGGCCCGTGAGCGAGCCATCGTCCGAGCCCCACTCCGCGAAGCCCATGGAAATGCCCGCGCCGATGCTGGCCGCCAAGCCCACGAGAAAGGCGTCGGCGCTTTTGTGCGTGACGAACGCGGTGGCAAATAGAGGGGCTAGTGTGGATACCGAGCCGTCGATCAGTCCAGCGAGGCCCGGCTGTACAAACTGTAAGAGAAAAAGCTTGCGATGCGATTCGTCCTCTTCCGCGCGGGCGTCTTTGGTCAGGTGTTTTTCTTCCAGGTCGCCGGCGGTGGCGGAGTGTTTTCGTTCTTCATCGGCCAGCCTGTTCAAAAGCTCGCGAATGGAAACATCGGTAATGCGGGCTACGGCTTTGTCATAAAATCGCGCTGCTTCCATTTCCATTACCCGCGCCTGGCGTCTGGCGACGTTCACGCCGAGTGGGCGCGTCAGCCAAGTGGGCTTACGGGTCAAAAAGCCCTTCACGTTTTCACGGCGAATCAAAGGGATGCGGTCGCCAAAGCGCTCGCGAAACATGGCCATCAGACGGTCGCGATGGACCACTTCTTCTTCGCGCATTTCTTCAAACATCTGCGCGGTTGCGGGATACGAATCACGCAAACCCTCGGCAAACTCCCCGTAAATGCGGCCGTCTTCTTCTTCGGAAGCAATGGCCAGGGCCAGTATTTCTTTTTCGCTCAAGTCTCTGAACTTTTTCTGCGCCATCTTGTCCTGGATACCTCTATGGGGAGAAAGAATCGCACAAACAGTGAGAATAAGTCATCTCGGGGAAATGTAGTTGCTGCCCATTGAGAACAGTAAGCGTGGGTAGCAATTAGAGTCCGGTTTGCGCGGTGCGGCGCGGTCCGATAGAATTTTGACTGCTATCCTTCGGCGTGCAGGAGTGATGATGAGTCCGACCACCAATGAAAATGAGCGCATGAATCGACCGCTGGACGTTGTCGATCTGCAAATCGCCGAGCTGTTGCGCGACGAAGCGCGCAGGCAGGCCACGGGGCTGGAGCTGATCCCCTCGGAAAATCTGGTCTCCGAGGCGGTGCTGGAGGCCATGGGTTCGATTTTCACCAACAAATACGCGGAGGGCTATCCGGGTAAACGCTATTACGGCGGCTGCGAATATGCGGACAAAGTGGAGCAACTAGCTATCGATCGCGCGAAGGAATTGTTCGGGGCCGAGCATGCCAATGTGCAAGCGCATTCGGGAACGTCGGCCAACGTCGCGGTGTATATGTCCGCGCTGCAACCGGGTGACACGGTGTTGGGAATGAACCTCGCACACGGCGGGCATTTAACGCATGGGCACCCGCTGAATTTTTCCGGGCGCATGTACAAATTTGTACCCTATGGAGTCAAGAAGGAAGACGAGCGGATCGATTACCAGGAGCTGGAAAAATTAGCGCAGGAGCATAAGCCCAAAATGATTGTGGCGGGGGCGAGTGCGTATTCGCGAATCATCGATTTTGAGCGCATCGGCAAAATTGCCAAGGCGGCCGGAGCATTATTTTTTGTGGATATGGCGCATATCGCGGGGCTGGTGGCAGCGGGAATGCATCCGAGCCCGGTGCCGCACGCGGATTTTGTTTCCACCACGACGCATAAGACGTTGCGAGGACCGCGCGGCGGATTGGTGCTGTGCAAGACGGCCTTCGCGAAGGAATTGGATAAATTGACGTTTCCCGGAACGCAAGGCGGACCGTTGGTGCACATCATTTCGGCCAAAGCGGTGTGCTTGAAGGAAGCGATGGAGCCGTCGTTTAAGGAATATCAGAAGCAGGTGACGCTAAACGCCAAGGCTATGGCAGCAGCGATCGCCAAGCGCGGCTTTCGGATTGTTACCGGAGGCACGGACAATCATTTATTTCTGGTAGAAGTGCATTCGCGGGGGATTACCGGGACGGACGCGGAAAAAGCCTTGGATCGCGCGGGAATTACAGTAAATAAGAACTCCATTCCTTTTGATCCATTGCCGCCGATGAAAGGTGGAGGAATACGCTTGGGCAGCCCTTCGGTAACCACGCGAGGCTTGCGAGAACCGGAGATGCAAGAGGTAGGCGATTGGGTCGCAGATATTCTCGAGCATATTGGCGATAGTACTGTGGAGCAGCGTGTGCGTAAACAGGTGGCAGAGCTGGCGGGGCGTTTTCCGATTTATGCGGCGCGCATGAATGTTCGTGCTGCCAGCCGCGTGCAAGTAAGCGCTTGATAGTCCGATAAACCCCGCGGAAGCCTCGCAAACCGTGGGTGTAGAAAATTCAACGATTAAACCCTTAGTAAGTCAGTCCGGCTGTCCCAAGACTGGCCGTTGGGCCAGTAGCTTCCCAAACATTGGGCGCGTAATCTCTCCACTCGCATGGGAATCCTTAACGTAACGCTGCTCGGTCTTTTCGTCCTTGCCCGGCTGGTTCTTCATGTTAAGACCGTTCAACTTTTGCCTGTCGCAATAAGTGGAAAACCTGCTTTGGGGGTGGGTTTGGGGCGGCGTGCGTGGATTAAATTCCCAGAATTTCGCAGTGAAACTCGCTAAAGAAGGGACTCTATGACGGAAACGGAAGCCTTCCGGGAATTCAAGACCGGTCTGAATCTGTTGCGCGACAATCATGCGGAAAAAGCTCTTCCGTATATGCGCCGCGCGGTGGACCTGGACCGGAACAATCCATATTACATGTCCTATCTTGGAGTAGTCCTGGCGCGCTCTGAAAGAAAATGGGGAGAAGCGGAAAGGTTGTGCGATTCCGCGGTGAAAATGAAGCGTAACCAGGCGCAGCTGTATCTGAATCTAGCGGACGTGTATAAGACCGCGGGCCGCCGCGACGAGGCTGTGGAAGCTTTGCAGGCGGGATTGAAATTCGCGCGTCGCGATGTGCGACTGAATATCGCGATGAACAAACTGGTGCCACGGCGGAGTCCAGTGTTGAGCTTTCTAGGGCGTACGCACCCCATCAACCGGCAACTGGGAAGAGTTCGACACCGCACGCTGACTATGTTTGGCAAGGGAAAGATCAGTATGGGGAAACCAGTCACGGCTTAATACCCAGCCGGTGGGTTTTTGGGAAGCGAGCAGAACAGGGCATCCACCAATACGGGATGCCCTGTTTTTTTGATATGAACTTAGTTCTGTCGGCTTGGCGCGTCGAAAGAATAGCCGGGCTGCTCGGTGATTTCCATCAGGGTTTTGAACCCGATCCCGATCATGCCATTCTGCAAGGTGTCTTTACGAACGACTTCGGCGAGATATTCGCGGCCAATTGTAGAAGGATCGTTGGGATACGGCATGGTGATAAAAAGGCGCTGGCCCACTTCGTAACCCAGTTCCGTGGTGTGGAAATAAATCCCGCTGCGGGAGACGCTTACGCTGCTGCTCAGATCATCGAAGTATTTCTGCTCAGGATCGGACGGACGAATGCGCATCACCTGAGTGATTTTGCAGCGGCGGCTGCTGCGGCGCTCGGAAATCGGGGACGTGGATGGGCCGCCGGCGATCGATGTCTGGTTCAGGTTCTGCTTCAGGAGTCCGTGCCTGGTTGCCATGGCAAATCACCTCTCCCGCTAAAAAGCTAAATCCTTAGCAAGTGTGCGCCGGGTGCAAAAGTAAAACCATAGCGCGACCGTACCCCACTGACAGTAGCCCCGCCAGAAAATTATCGTAGTACCTAGGTACCAGAAAGCGAATCGGGGAGTTGATGTAGCAGGACCGAGGAAAAGACCATGTGGTTCTAGATTGGGACTGGTACCGGAGTGGGACTCTACTGTGGGCGGCTATGCTGAATTTGAAAATGCTAACCCTAGTCTTTGCCAGACACCGGGTGGCACAAACAACCTTTTTAGCTTTATCGGCGCGGTCGGGGAATTGCAGGGTCTCTTACGGCGTCCAGCCTCGCGGAGCTCGCAATCTGTGCGACGGCACCGCAGGAGAATTCCAAGAACTTGGAGACATCGCTAATGATGAATACCAGTGCGCGACGGGGTTTGCATGCAGGGGAGGCAGTGCAAGCGGCGTTGAAAGAGAGCAGTAAAGGAAGCGGGAATTACATAACAACGGATACTTTGAAGTCCTGTGACATGTCCCAAAGCCCGAGAAAGATTCGCGTGCGAGTGGATTCGGGCAACCGGTCGTGGCATGACGGTTTAACCAGAATGCTGGCGAACCATGCCGGCCTGGAGATGCTTGACGGCGGCGTGAATGAAATATTCCGCGTCGAAAAGATTCTTGAAGATTCGCCGGACGTATTGTTGCTTACGTCTTACGGAAATCTCGACAGCGACGTATCGAACATTCGCAAAGTACGGATCGCTGCGCCGGGCGTGCGTATCGTGATGTTCGGTGGCACGGGTGTGGAACGGGAGTTTCTGCAGTATGTGCGCGCCGGGATCCGGGGTTATTTGTTGATGGGAGCCTCGGTTAAAGATCTGTGGGAAACGTTGGAAGCGGTGCATGCCGGGAAAGCATCCTGTCCGAACTCGCTTTGCGGCCTGTTGTTCAATTATTTCGAGCGTGAGGCAACGAGTTTGCCTTCGGGAGCGGTGCGGCAGCAATTGGGTTTGACGCGCCGCGAGCAGCAATTGATTCCGCTGATCGCCGAGGGGCTCACGAACAAGGAAATTGCGAATCGTTTTTGTCTGTCGGAGCAAACGGTGAAGAATCATTTATACCGAATGAAGCATAAGGTCGGCGCGGACAACCGGCTGGGCATCGTACAAACCTGCCATACGCAGGGATTTCTGTTGTAGCTTGCAGGCGCTGCGTTAGGAGTGTTGAGAGCGCTGCTAGCTCAAACGCTCCATGAGGCTCTTCCAACGTTTCCAGGCGTCGGCGCGGGCTTTGCGGTCGGCCTCTTTAGCGTCGGGGGCTTCTCCGGCACGCATAAAACCGTGGCCGGCGCCGTCATAGGTGACAGGCTCAAGAGTTTTGCCCGCGGCCTTCATGTTGGCGATGGCGTCGGGTATGGTGGCGCCGATGCGCTGATCATTACCGGCATAGAAACCGTAGACCGGGGCTTTGATTCGCGCCATGGCATCTTTGTCTGGCGGCGGGCCGTAAAACACGAACGCGGCGGCAAGATCCGGGCGATTGGTTGCGAAACGGAAAGTCTGACCGCCTCCCCAACAGAAACCGGCCACGAAAAGTTTGCCGTTTGTGGCGGGCAACTTTAGCGCGTAATCGGCTGCGGCGTTGAGATCGGCGGTGATTTGATCGGGACTCAAATGATTAATGGCTTCGATGGCTTTATCGCCGGGAAAATCGGAAGTGCGTCCACCGTTGGGGGCCATGCCGGAGAGCAGGTCGGGCGCGACGGCGATGTATCCGGCCTCGGCAACTTCGTCGGCAAGCTCCTGGGCCCAGTCGGTGAGCCCAAAAATTTCGTGAATGATCAGGACCACGGGCCTTTTGTCTTTTGATTCGGGGTACACGATGAAAGTCTGGACGGCGCGGGAGTCATGTTTGACGGTGACCCATTCGCGATGACGAGGGGATTTCTTGAGTTGGGCCTGGGCCCAGTCCTGGGCGCTGGCCTTTGAGGAAAATAAACTCAGCGCAAAAATTGAGCAGAGAAGTGTAAAAGTGAGACGTTTCATTTTTTTGGCCCCTCGCGTTTAGCTGCAGCTAAATCAGGCGAGGAGATGATAATGCTGGCAGAACTTGCTGGCAAGGTTCGTGGCTGCGGTGTCATGGCGCGGCGTCGCGGGGACTGCCTCTTCGTCATTTCCGTAGTACCGGGGCTTTTACTTAGTTGAACATTGCACGCCCGCGACAGAATTGGCTCAGCAGCACAAAGCTTTTTGATTTTAAGGTTCAGCTTTCTACGGCTGGCAATGAAGTAACAGAACTTCCGCAGCCTGTTGATGGTCGACGATAGAGTTTTCTGCTTGACAGCGTGCAATGCTCAATATAGTTTCGTGCCACCAAATAGAGTTTGTAGAATTATAGTAAGGTTGCCTTCGGCACAGTCCGGAGTGAACAATGTCAGCAACCCTATTGTTGACTGCATTTTTATTTATTCCTTCACATACTAATCCAACACTGAAAATAGGATTTGGGGGCGAGGAAGTATCGCCATCTCTTTAGGGCTGAATACATTAGGTGGAAAGTTTAGGAACGTTCCTTGGGCATGTTTCAGAGATCAGGCGGCTCCAATCTGTCCGAAGAAAGGGAGGGATATGAACATACATAGATCGTTACCAACGACACATGTATCGGATCGCAACGCGTTGGCCGACAACGGCTCGGCTTCTGGAGCTTGGTGTATGCGTTCCCCTCCGCTCCGGTGTTTATCTGGAGGACCGCGGCGGCGCTTTTACTATTCAGCGTTTCGGCTTGGGGCCAAGCCACCACGTCGGTGCGCGGCACGATCGTAGACCCCAGCGGCAAGGCGGTGGCCGGGGCCACCGTGGTGCTGGCGAACTCCGAATCCAAGATCGAGCGCACAACAACAACTGACACGCTCAAGACTCCGCATGCCTACGCCGTTGATTTTTCCGTCGGCCGCGAATTGCCCAAGCGATTCTCACTACAAGTGTCTTACGTAGGCCGCTTCGGCCGCGACTTGCTGACGCAGCGCGATCTGACTCAACCGCTCGACATCGTCGATCCCAAGACTGGAATTGATTACTACACGGCCGCCGCGGCTCTGTCCAAGCTGGCAAGGACTTTTGCTTTAGCTAACAATGGTGGGCAGCCCACCAATTTCTACAGCGCGGTCATCACACCGGCACAGATTTCCAGCGTTACCGCCTCCATGCTGGGACCCACCTCGCAATACTGGGTAGACATGTTGCCACCGCTGCGACCGGGCGCCACGCGCTATGTGGATTCCTTCACCACCACACCTACCTCCACAACCAACGTTACGAATAGTCTGCTTCAGAGCGTCTTTGACCTCTATTACAACCCAGCCCTCTCGGTCATCGGCGACGAGATCGTAGGACTGGCGGACATTGACGCGTATGGCGGCTTGGGCGACAACATCGGCTCGGGCAGCTACTTCTTCAACGGACCCACCGGACTCAACGGCGGCGCCGGCAAATTTTTGAATGACCAGGCTTTTTCCATGTATGGTTGGAGTTCCATCGGCAGTTCGAGCTATCACGCTCTGCAAGCAACCCTGCGCAAGCAGTTCAGCAGTGGAATCCAATTCGACTTCAACTACACTTTCTCCAAGTCCATCGATATCACCTCTGCGGCATCACGCGTGGGCTTTTCTGTTTATGGATATCAAAACATCGGTCTGGTGGGAAGCCGGCTTGCCAACGCCTTTTCCCCGAACCTGGCTCGCGCTGTGTCGGACTATGACCTCACGCATCAGATGAACCTCAACTGGATTGTTGATCTCCCCGTCGGCAAAGGTCGGAGACTGGCACACGACGCGAACGGATTCGTAGATGCCTTCATCGGTGGCTGGCAGCTTTCTGGTTTGGCTCGCTGGACCAGCGGTTTTCCCTTCAGCGTGGATGGCGGCCAGCGCTGGCCCACTGATTGGTTCCTCACCGCGATTGCTCAGATGACCGCCAAGCCTCAGACGGGCATTTACCACTTGCAGGTTCCCGACCCGGTTACAGGCAGACCCGACTCGTTTGTCAGCCCGTTCGCAAATCCGAGCGCGGCGCAAAATGACTTTACGCTGCCCTTGCCGGGCGGGGTTGGGTCGCGCAACGTCCTGCGTGGCGACGGCTTTGCCAGCTGGGACATGAGCCTCGCGAAACGCTGGAAAATGCCTTATCGGGAATCCCACAGTCTGCAATTTCGGTGGGAAGTATTTAACGTGCCCAATCTGACGCGCTTCAACGCTCAGGGTGTAGGAGCCTCGCTGCTTACTTCGCTCACGCAGTCGCCGGCAAGCTTCGGCGCGTACACCAGTTTGCTGACTCAACCGCGCGTCATGCAGTTCGCATTGCGCTACGAATTCTGATGGCCGCAGCATGAGTTCAACCTAATCGACCCTGTTACGGATGAGACTGTCAGTGCGTTGACAGTGTGCTGGGCGTTCGCTACGCTTTGAAGTCACTAACCATTTCATTTTTCTGAAAAAGTTAACCGCGGCAGACCCTAAGAAAAGCAGGAGAACAGTCAGCTGTCGGAGGTGGGTATGCTGGCACGAGTGCTGATCGGCGCGATGGTGGTGCTGGGGTTTGGAACGAATGTGTTTGCTGGCTGCACTTGCAGCATGCCGGGTGGGGACTGCGAGCGGGCTTGGAGTTCCGGGCAGGTCATCTTCCTGGGCAAGGTGACTGCGGATATCGCGACGGAAGCGCCGGTAGTGGAAGATTCTTCGGACGAGGGCTCTGAGATTATGCCGCCAGGCTCTATAAAAGAGCCGCCGATGAATCACGCAGTACATTTCTTGATTGCGGAAAGTTTCCGCGGTGAAGGCCAGCCAGGGCAGGACATTGTCGTGCATACGGGTGTGGATGAGCGAGGCCCGCGTGACGGAGATTGCAGTTATCATTTTGTGGTGGGCGTCAGCTACCTGGTGTACGCCTCTGGTGTTGGTGATTCCCTCGCGACTAGCATCTGTACGTTCACGAGCCCGGAGGTAGCAGTGTTCGGCGTTCTGCGGGAACTGCGGGCTATTCGGGATGGGCAGCCGGTCGACAGCCTATTCGGCGAGGTCAGTTTGCTGCCTGCCAAGGCGGAACGCTGGTTATTGTCCTTGACCAAAATGCGACCGCTCGGCGACGTTGCTGTGCGCCTCACCGATAGCGCGGGCCGTGTGCGCTCGACAAAGACCGACGAACGCGGCGTATACGCATTTGAATGGCTACCTCCCGACAGTTATCGAATCGAAGAAGATTTGCCGGCGGAATTGAGAGTACTTTCCGATAGAGCTGACAAAACGTTGGTCGTTGATTTGAGAGACAAAGAAGCAACGCGGATTGGATGCCGGGCTGACATTCGTGCGCGTTCAGACGGGCAAATCTCGGGAATGGTTCGGGATTCCCAAGACCGAAGCGTCGAGAGCTTTCTGGGAAACAAGCCTGCGGATCCAAAGAAACAGATTTTCGCTCCGTCGGCTGACGGAACTTCATCGCCGACCGTTCGCTCTCCGTAGACCGAAAAGCTCCCTCATCGATTGAACTCGCGTGTAATTGCGTCGTGGCGGCCCGGCCGGTCGATTCGGAGCGCGTTGACAGTCCATCAGGCGTTCGCTACGCTTCGTAGTCACTAACCATTTTATTTTTCTGAAAAAGTTAGCCGCTGCAAACCCTAAGAAAAGCAGGAGAACAGGTCAACCGCCGCATGGCTGAAGAAAAGCTTCCTACCCGCGTAGACGATTTTTCGGAGTGGTACAACCAACTGGTACTGAAAGCGCAGCTTGCCGACTACGCTCCGGTGCGCGGCTGCATGGTGGTCCGACCCTATGGCTGGGCCTTGTGGGAAAACATCACGCAGGCGCTGGACAGGCGCTTCAAGGCTACCGGGCATCAGAATGTGGCTTTTCCGATGCTGATCCCACGGAGTTTTATTGATAAGGAAAAGCATCACGTGGAGGGGTTCTCGCCGGAGCTGGCCGTGGTGACCATCGGCGGCGGGGAAGAACTGGCCGAGCCGCTGGTGATCAGACCTACTTCGGAGACGATCATCGGCCACATGTGGTCGAAGTGGATTCAGTCTTACCGGGATTTGCCGGTGTTGATGAATCAATGGAACAGCGTGGTGCGCTGGGAGCTGCGGACAAAATTGTTTCTGCGCACGCTGGAATTTTACTGGCAGGAAGGGCACACCGCGCACGCGACGCGTGAAGACGCCGAAGCGGAAACGCGGCAGATGCTGGACATTTATACGGATTTTGCGGTGAACGACGCGGCGATTCCGGTGATACCGGGGAAAAAATCCGATGCGGAAAAATTTGCGGGCGCCGATCATACGTTCTCCATCGAAGCCATGATGGGCGATGGAAAAGCGCTGCAAGCGGGGACTTCCCATTTTCTCGGAGAGAATTTTGCGCAGGCTTTTGATGTGAAGTACCTGGACCAGCATGGGCAGCAGCAATTTTGCTGGACCACCTCGTGGGGGTTATCGACGCGGTTTATCGGCGCGATCATCATGGTGCACGGTGATGATCAGGGGCTGGTGCTGCCGCCCAAGCTGGCGCCTTACCAGGTCGTGATGGTGCCCATTTATAAGACTGACGAAGAACGAGCGAGCGTGCAGGGCGTGGCGCGGAAGCTCAAAGAAGAATTAGTGAAAGCCAATATTCGCGTGACGCTGGATGAACGCGAAGGGCCTAGCCCGGGCTGGAAGTTTAACGATTGGGAGATGCGCGGGGTGCCGTTGCGCGTGGAGCTGGGGCCCAAGGACGTGGCCAAGCAGTCGGCGGTGCTGGCGCGTCGTGACCGGCCAGGCAGGGAAGGTAAAGTAAGCGCGTCTTTAGCAGACCTGCCAAGGACGGTGGAAGGTTTGCTGGTTGAGATTCAGCAGGCTATTCATGACAAGGCGCTGGCATTTCGCAAGTCGCACACGCAGGACGCCACGAACTACGAGGAGTTGAAAAAGGCGGTGGAAACGGGGTTTGCCTTCTCGCATTGGTGCGGCAGCGCGGAGTGCGAAGCCAAGATCAAGGAAGAGACGCGAGCTACCATGCGATGCATTCCGCTTGACCAGGACAATGAAAAGCCCGCGCACGGGGGTCAGTGCATTTATTGCGGCAAACCAGCGGCCGAGCGCGCGATTTTCGCCCGGGCTTACTGAGCGGGCGGCCAGGTAAGAACAACGAAAATTACAGGCAAGGAAAATTAAAGAAAGACCCAGGTTATAAAGCGAGCCTTGGGGCACCCTCCGCTTTTATTGGTTTGTGGTGCGCACGGCGAAGAGTCCTGCGATCGATATTCAGCGACCTAAGATCCAGAGTCACCCCTCATACTGTTTTACACGTTCAATTCCGGAAACAGGCGTTTCAGGCGTTCTAGACAGCGGTGTGGGGCGATGCTAGCTTCGAAGTATGAAGACCAGAGAGGCGCATAGCCACGGGCAAGAACGCGGGGATTGGCGTGCACTAGCGGCGGCGCGTCCGGGGATAGGCTCGCATCAGCGTGGGGCGGGCAAAATAAAGGCCATCCTCGTGACCGCGATTCTGGCGTTTGCGGTGTACGCGGCGGTGAAGATCGTGCCGCCATATGCGGCGGAATATCAGCTAGCGGACAAAATGCAGGAGCAAGCGCGTTTCGCGGTCGTGAACCGCTACACGGACGAACAAATTCGCAACAATGTCTTCAAAGTTGTGCAAGACCTGGAAATTCCGGTCAAAAGAGAAGCGATCAAGGTTGAAGCGAGCCAGCAAATTGTGAAGATCTCCGTGGATTACACGGTTCCCATCGATTTGCTTGTCTACCACTTGGACTTGCATTTCACGCCCTCGAGCGAAAACAGAGCGCTCTATTAGAATTTGTGGCCGCTCTTCGTGAAGTCATGTGGAAGCCCATCTCTTCGGGACGCCGCGGGCAACATTTGAGCGTCCAAGTCCGTCTTTGTAAGTAGAGGCGCATGCGAGACAATGGATTTTAAGGGTTGGAGCCAACGTTTGCGCATTCGTCTGCAAAAGGGATTTTTCACTTCTATTGTTGGGCTGACGCTTCTGGGCACTGTTTTTGCCGTAATTTTGACCACCGCCGGCGTTTACACCTACTACTACATCAAGTATTCGCGCATGATTGACGCGCGCCTGTCCGGGCGGGTCCTACAAAACACCACCCAGCTCTTTTCCGCGCCGCAACAGATCTCTGTCGGAGAAGTATGGTCCGAGGGGGAGATGACTACCTATCTCACCAAGGTTGGTTACCGGCCGGTGCGAGACGACAATTCGCTGGGGCAATTTGTGGTGCAGGGAAACACGGTCGAAATTCGCCCCGCAAAGCTCTCCTACTTTGCCGCGACTAATGGTTTGAGTGTGCAGTTTGCGGGGAAGACCATCAAGAGCATTCGTCCGCTTAGTGGTGGGACGGATTTCGGCAGCGCCGAAATCGAGCCGGAGCTAATCACTAATCTGTTTGACAGCGCGCGAGAGAAACGGCGGCCGGTACTTTACCAGGATCTGCCTCCCACACTGGTACACGCCATCATGTCCGCCGAGGACAAACGATACCTGGAACATGGCGGGTTTGATTTTGTGCGCATTTTTGGCGCGGCGTGGGCGGACCTGCGCCACAGCAGCAATCATTACCAGGGCGCCAGCACCATCACCATGCAGGTGGCGCGCACGTTCTTTTTCTCCAATGAACGCACCTGGCGGCGAAAAGTCGCTGAAGCCATGGTGGCCATCGAACTGGAACAGCGCTTTTCCAAACAACAAATTTTTGAGCTGTATGCCAATGAAGTGTATCTAGGCAATCGCGGGAGCTTTGGCATCCGCGGATTTTCTGAAGCGAGCGTGGCGTACTTTGGCAAGGACATGCGGCAACTTACGCTGGCGGAGTGCGCGTACCTGGCGGGAATTATTCGCGCCCCGAATTATTACTCGGCGGCGGACCGGCATCCAGAGAGGGGGGCGCAGGCACGCGACCGGGTGCTGACGCAAATGCTCGAAAATAAATACGTCACCGAACCGGACGTTCAAGAAGCCAAGCGCGAGCCGATCAAGCTGGTGCGCAGTTCGGTGGCAGGCAGCGAAGCTCCTTATTTCGTGGATATGGTGAAAGACCATTTGCTGGCGAAGTATTCCGAGAACGAATTGGTGAGCCAGAATTTTCGGGTGTACACCACGCTTGATCCTGCGCTGCAACGCGCGGCGGCGGCCGCCGTGGATGCGGGAATGAAGAATATGGATAAGTTGCTGGCCAAGAAGTACGAGCGGTGGCGGAAGGCCAAGGCTAAGAAGGGCGCACTAAATGAAACGATCCCGCAGGCGCAAATCGCGCTAGTCGCGTTGGACCCCAAGACTGGAGAGATCAAAGCGGTAATAGGCGGGCGAGACTATGGACAGAGCCAGCTGAACCACGCGCTGGCACACCGGCAGCCAGGGTCGGTCTTTAAGCCATTTGTGTACGCGGCGGCGTTCGACAATGCGGTGGATAACGTGGAGCCGATTGTAACGCCGGCGACCACGGTGGATGACGAGCCCACGACGTTTAGCTTCGATGGTAAAGACTACACGCCCAATAATTACGGCGAACGATTTATGGGGCACGTTACGGTGCGGGACGCGTTGACGAATTCACTGAACGTCGCGACGGTAAAAGTTGCGGAACTGATCGGCTACGGGCGGGTGGTGCAGATTGCCAGGCAGATGGGCTTGGGTAATAACATTCAACCGACGCCTGCCGTGGCGCTCGGCGCTTATGAGATGACCCCGGTTGACGTCGCCGCGGGATACACCACCTTTGCGACCATTGGCACGCGAGCCGAGCCGGAGTTCCTTAAGCGCGTCGTAGGCGCGGACGGCACGACGCTGGAAGAAATTGAGCCGCAGACGCGGGTAGTCCTGGATCCGCGAGTCGCGTATTTGACGACCAGCGTAATGAAAGACGTCTTGAATCGCGGAACGGGCGCGGCGGTGCGCCAGAAAGGGTTTACGCTTCCGGCCGCTGGGAAAACGGGAACTTCTCGGGATGGCTGGTTTGCCGGTTTTACGACCAACCTGGTTTGCGTCATCTGGATTGGGTTTGACGATAACCGCGACCTGGGTTTTACAGGCGGCGTGGCGGTTGCGCCGGTGTGGGCGGATTTTATGATCCGCGCGACGGCTTTGCCTGAATATCACGATGTCAAGGATTTCGTCATGCCCTCCGGGATCCAGGCAGTGATGATTGACCCGGAATCGCTCGAGCTGGCCACCCCGAACTGCCCGACAACGCGGGCGGAGGTTTACGTGGCGGGTTCTGCGCCGACACAATTATGCGAATTACACGGCGGCCGAGCTGCGATTGGGGGGTCCTGGCTATCTCATATTTTTGGAGGGGGGCCGAAGCCGCCGCCGACGGGTGTCGACGGACAAATCGTACCTGGCCAGACTGGGCCTGGGGCCCCGGTGGACGCTAACGGGGCTGCCATTAGCACTGGGACCGATGGTACCGAGGGGGAGGCCGGGCAAAAGAAAAAGGGTGCTTTACAGAAGATTTTTGGTATCTTTGGGGGCAAGAAGAAGGATCCCGACAAGGCCAAGCCTCCGCCGGAGAAGGGAGACTCCCCATGATGAAGTTTCATGCGGCAGTTCCAGCAAGCTTTCTCCTTCTAAGTTTCAGCATTCCCTCCGTAGGGCAAACTTTCGATCGCAATGAACTATTTTCGGATGTGCCCGAGATGCAGCAAGAGCGGGTGGATTCCTCCGCAATCGTGGTGCGCCCGGCGCTCACGACGGAGCAGCTCGCCGATCTGTACATGGTGCGCAAGGACTATCGCGAAGCGGCGCAAACGTACAAGCGGCTAACGGACGAGAACCCGCGTAATGCGGTGTATTTGAATAAGCTGGGCATCGCGCTGCACCAGCAGGAGGCGCTCCCGCTGGCGCTGAAGTATTACGAGCGGGCCGCGAAGGTCGATCCCGGTTACGCCGATGCGTTCAACAATATTGGGACGGTTTGGTATCAACGCAAGAAATATGGGAAAGCCATCAAGTCATACCAAAAAGCCATAAACGTGCGCAAAGATATGGCCGTGCTGTACAGCAATTTGGGGTATGCCTATTTTGGCGACAAGAAATACGAGCAATCGCTGGCGGCTTTTCACCAGGCGCTGACCATTGATCCGACATTTTTTGAGCACAGTGGTTCGCGGAATGGCTCAATTTTGCAAGACCGGTCGGTGACGGATCGCGGGCGGTTTTATTACATGCTGGCGAAGTCCTTTGCGCAAACCGGGAATATTGAGCGATGCATTGTTTATTTGCGGAAGGCCAAGGATGAAGGTTTTAAAGAGTTGAATAACGCCAAGACCGATCCGGCCTTTGCGAACATGCTGAAGAACCCCGAGATTCAGGAAATTCTTACGCCCAAGGCGGTGGAAAGCGCGCAACGCTAGGCGCGGGATTGTGGAAGGGTATTGAAGAAAAGGCGTTCTGGTGTTGACGGGTGTTCAGATGTGGAACATCGTGAACATTTAGAGTGGTTCCCCTCTGATACAATGTTCGAACATGGTGCCGCGTAGTTACATTCATGAAATTTTAATCGTCGTTGCAGCGAGCTTGTTGTTTCCCACCTGGAATTATTGTTCCCCGCAAAGTACGCAATCTTCGCCGAATGCTTCTTCGCGGAGCGCTGCAGGCACCGCTGCGGGAAATGCGGCAGGCGCGACATCGTCTGGAACTTCATCGGGCAGTGCGACAACCAGCAAAGGCGGGTCGTTGCACGGAATTTATCTGGTTTTTCCGTTTCAAAATTCAGGACCTGCCTCGCGTCTGGACTGGCTTTCTGAAGGATTGGAAGAACTTACTATCCAGGGACTGTCGTCCGCTGGGGAGCAGGTGTATTCGCATTCGTGGCGCTTGGGGGAGTTGGAGCGTTACGGCATTCCGACAACCGCGAAATTGAGCCGCGCGACAATGTTGCATGTGGCCGAGGATCTGGACGCGGACTTCGTGGTGTTTGGAAGCTTTAGTTACGACGGAAAAAATTTGATGATTGATAGCCGGTTGTTGCGGGTCAATCCCGCGGCGCTCTTGCCGCCGCTTCATGAAAGCGGGCCGCTGGAAACGGTGATGGACCTGCATACGCGGTTGATGTGGCGGATGCTGTCCGAAAACGATCACGCGTACCCGTTGAGCCTGACAGAATTCAGCCAGTTACATAAGGCCGTGCGACTGGATGGGTTTGAGCATTACATTCGTGGACTGATCGCCAACGATGACGAAACGCGCGTCCGAGAGTTGCGGGAAGCGGTGCGCCTGGAACCGGAATGGGTGGAACCAAATTACGCTCTCGGGGAAGCTTATTTCACGAAACGAGATTGCGCATCGGCGTTGCCGTGGTTTGCCAAGGTGCCAAAGACGCACGATCGTTACTTAGAGGCGCTATTTTCCGTTGGGGTGTGCAGGTTGTCGATGAATCAGCCGGACCAGGCGGAAGAAGCGTTTACGATGTTGCAGACTTTACTGCGCGGCAGCAGCGCTCCGGGCGTGGATTTTCCTGAAGTGTTGAATAATCTGGCGATCGCGAAGGCGCGACAAAATAAATTCCCAGCGGCGCAGGAGGATTTAAAACGCGCGTCGGCACTGGATCCCGATGAAGATGACTATCCGTTTAATCTGGGATTAATCGCCATGCAGCAGGGAGATTTTAACGCCGCCGCTGCGCAGTTTCGCGAAGCATCGCATCGCGAGCCGGATATTCCGGAAGACCGCGCCTTGCTAATCGCGGCGCTGGAAAAAGCCGGCAAGCAAGAAGAGGCGGACCAGGAGCGAAATGCAGCGCTAGAGGCTTTCGGTCCCAACGGCCTGACGACTACACATCTGGATGCCAAGAACGATTCGTTGACGCATATCGAACGGGTGACCACGGAGATTGATCCGGAGACGCTGCGGTTTGAGATGGAGTCAGCGGAAGCGCGCGCGGCAACAGGCGTGCCGCAGGACGGGCGCGACACACCCGCTACGCATTTGCGTCGCGCGCGGCAACAACTTTCCGGTGGGCAACTGGATGCCGCGGAGCACGAGTATCACGTGACCTTGGCTACCGACAAAGGAAATGCCGCCGCGCATCTGGGACTGGCTGAAATTGCGCGGCGCCAGGGCAAGTGGGACGATGCGGTTAAGGAGTTGCTGTTGTCGCTGGAGGCGCGGGATTCGGCGGTGGTGCGAACGACACTGGCGCGCGTTTACCTGGAGCAGAAAAAGCCTGCGATGGCGCGTACGGAAGTGGAGCACGCGCTCAAGCTCGCGCCCAACTATACGGAAGCTAAACAATTGTTGGAATATTTGCAAAACGGAAAGTCAGCGCAAGTTCCTCCGAAAGGGGGCCCGCAATGAAACGCACGAATGGATTGTTTTTGCGGAGGCCTGAAAAATTCGGACGCGTCGGAGCGTTCGCGACTGCTCTGGGCGTGGCGTGCTTGGTGTTGATGTATGGCGTGCGTTTGAAGGCGGCTGCGGAGGAACACTCGTCGCCACAAGCGGCAGAGGTGGTGGAGCTGAAACTGAACGGGGAAGTGGAACCGATTCTGGCGACGTACATGGAAGAGGGGCTGGCGAATGCCGCGCAACGCCATGCCGCGCTAGTGCTGATTACCATGGACACCCCGGGCGGGCTCAGCGATTCGATGAAAGATATTATTCAGCACATTCTGGCGTCGCCGGTGCCGGTGGCGGTGTATGTCGAGCCGACTGGCGCGCGGGGAGCTTCGGCGGGATTTTATATTTTGCTTTCGGCGGATATCGCGGCCATGGCGCCGGGTACGCACGCGGGCGCGGCGTCGCCGGTGATTATGATTGGCGGATTCGCGCAGCAGATTGACGAAACGTTTCGCAAGAAAATAAATAATGATGCGATGGCGTTTTTGCGCAGCTTCACGGAGCGCCGCGGGCGAAACCCTGCGCTGGCGGAGACCGCCATTACAGAGGCGAAAGCGTTCACGGAAAAAGAGGCGCTGGATAACAAGATGATCGATTTGATCGCCAGCTCGCGCGAGGATTTGTTACGGCAGCTGAATGGGCGAACGATCACCCGGTTTGACGGAAGCAAAGTTACGCTGGCGATCCCGCACCCCACGTTTGTGCCATTCGAATTGTCAGCGCGTCAGAGATTCCTGGCGCGCATCGTGGAGCCGGATGCGTTTTTTATTTTGCTGCTTATCGGTGTGCTGGGTCTTTATACGGAATTTACGCATCCGGGAGTGGTGGCGCCGGGTGTTTTCGGCGGAATTTGCGCGGTGCTGGCGCTCTATGCCATGCACTTGCTGCCGGTAAATTATGCCGGGCTATTTCTAATTTTGCTGGCGTTGGGATTTTTTATTCTGGAAGCTAAATTCACGAGCCATGGTGTGCTGGCGCTGGGCGGAATACTATCGATGTTGTTGGGGGCGATGTTTCTGGTGCGCTCGCCATTGACGAATGGCGGAGTGAGTTTGGGAATTGCGTTGGCGGCCACGCTGCCATTTGCGGCGCTCACGGTGTTCCTGATGCGGCTGGTGTTACGCTCGCGAAAATGGAAAGCGGCAACAGGAATGGAAGAATTGATCGGTGAGCAGGGAATCGCGGTGTCTGCGTTGCGGGCCGGTGTGGAAGGCATGATTCGAATTCATGGAGAATTGTGGGGCGCGGTGTCGTCACAAGAGGCCCCGGAAGGCGCGCCAGTACGCGTGTTGCGAATCGAAGGGTTAAAACTTTATGTCGAACCGGCGCAGTCGCCGGCTGTGAGCCACAGTTAAGAAGTTGTCCGGTTTGGGGAGGACAGCATGGAAATAGGTTTCCTGGGAATCGTGGTGATTATCGGCATCGGGCTGATCTGGTTTTGGAATTCTTTGTACATCATTAAGGAGTGGGAGCGGGGAGTTGTGCTGCGATTGGGGCGCTTGCTGCCGTTAGCCAAAACGGCGGGAATTAACTTGGTTTTCTGGCCGATAGAAACGCTGTACCGCATCAATCTGCGGCTCGAAACTTTGGACGTGCCGCCGCAGGACATCATCACGCGCGATAACGTGTCGGTGAAAGTGAATGCGGTTTGTTATTTCCGAGTGGTGGATGCGAACCTGGCGATGTCGCAGGTGCAGAATTATCAGTACGCGACTTCGCAACTGGCGCAGACGACGCTACGCAGCATCGTGGGGCAATTCGAATTGGACGAAATTCTATCGCAGCGCGATAAAGTGAACGCGAAGCTGCAGATTATTCTGGACACGGATACGGAGCCCTGGGGCATCAAGGTTTCCAAGGTGGAAGTGAAGCAGGTGGATATTCCGGAGCAGATGCAGCGAGCTATTGCGCGGCAAGCGGAAGCGGAACGCGAGCGGCGGGCAAAAATTATTCATGCTGAAGGCGAGTATGAAGCGTCGCAAAAATTGGCGGATGCCGCGAAAGTTCTGGAGACGCAACCGACCGCAATTCAACTGCGGTATCTGCAAACGCTGACGGAAATAGGTACTGAGAAGAACACCACGATTGTGTTTCCTTTGCCCATCGATATTATTAACCAGTGGACGCGGGCGTTGGGCAATGGGGCAGTCAGCGGCAAATAATCGCCAAGCAGGCAGTAGGTAGTCGGTAGTCGGAACAAAAGGTAATCGATGGCAGCTGGAAAAAGACGAGGTGCGACCGAAAAGGTGCTGGAGAGCCGGCACGTCATCGGCTTGTTTCTGCTGATGCTAGTTTTCTCCGCGATATTTTTCACGCTGGGTTATGTGATGGGCCGCAGCCAGTACGATGGGCAAGTGCGCGCGGCTAGTACCCAGCATGATGTGCCGGACGCGGTGGTGAAGAAATCCGATTCCGGCTTGAAGCATTCTGCCACTGCTCCAGCGACTTCCACAGTGCCTGAGGAATCGAATCCTAATTCTGACTGGGAGTTTTACAGCTCAGACAAACAGAAGGAATCGGGCGATCATCTTAAGCCGGTGTCACCCGCGACTGTTTCGTCTTTGGCAAAAACGGCGCCGCAAAATAACGGAAACGCCAAGCCTGTTGCCGCGGTTTTTGAGGCGCCGAAACCGCCGCAGTCTGGTGGCTACACATTGCAGGTTATGGCGGTGCGACGCGAATCGGATGCGCTGGACCTCGCCAAGCGTTTGCAAAAAAATAAATTTCCCGCGTTCGTTTTAACCCCGCAAGGGAACAAATATTATCGCGTACAGGTGGGACCTTACTCGGACAAGAAATCCGCGGAAGCCGCCAAGAAGGGTTTGGAGGGCGCGGGCTTCCGGGCTATCGTGAAGCGCGGATGACGCAAAGAAATTGGTTAATGCATCTGCGTCCGCGCCCCGGCGAGCGGATGCCGACGAGTTTGCGCCTGGTGATCGCGGCGGTTTCCGGCGCCGCACTTTCTCTCTCCTATACTGGTTTTTATCTAAGCATTTATTCCTGGATCTGCATCGGGATCCTGCTGATCACGCTTTTTGCAGCGCGTCCGCGGGTGGCGTTTGGCTGCGGATTTCTTCACGGGCTGGTCTTTTGCCTGACGTCAGTGCCCTGGATTGCTACCGTGCTGGCGGTGCATGGAGGTGTGTCTGGGCTCGGCGGGTGGGGCGTGCTGCTGCTGATCGCTTCGGTGTGGGGAATTCTAATCGGCATGTTCGCATGGATCGTGCAGCGGCTCGCGACGCGCAGCATTGAACTGGCTTGTATCGGGGCGCCCTTCGTGTGGGTGACTTTCGAATTTGTTCGCGCGCGTTTGCCGGAGATAAGTTTTCCCTGGAATTTGTTGGGTTATCCAGCGGCGGCGAATCCTGGTCTTATTCAATTGACGAGTATCACGGGAATTTATGGGCTGTCGTTTTTGGTGACGGCAATCAATTCCTTACTGGCGTGGGCGGAAGTCGGACCGCCGAGGACGGCGAGACGAAGGTTGGGCACACTCGCTGCGGCAGCAACCTGCGTGATAATGGCAATGTTGATTGGGCCTCGACTCGTTCCGCAGCTGCAAGCGAATCACATGGCACGGGCGGTGCAACTGAACTTCCCGGAAGCGCCTGAGTACGGTTCGAACTGGTTTGCCGAACACACCAGCGACATGCTGGAAGCGGCGCGCCTGAGTCTTGCGCCCCACGGCCACGACGTGGACCTGCTGGTTTGGCCGGAAGCCCCAGCGCCGTTTTCTTATCAAGACCCGAGATTCGCGCAATTTGCCAGCAGGCTCGCGGCGAATTTTGGTCATCCATTTTTGGTGGGTGTTATCGAGTGGAAAGCGCCAACGGATGGAGTGGCGTCAACAGCGCACGCCACATTGGTTCCGTTTAACAGCGCGGTGCTTTTCAATCCGCAAGGGCAAAGGATTTTTTCGTACGACAAAATTCACCTGGTGCCCTTTGGCGAGTACGAACCTTTCCCGCTGATTCATGAAGTGGTGAATCGAGTCTCGGATGAAGTGGGCGGATTTCGCAAAGGGCAAACGTACGGCGTAGGTTCATTGCCGGGCGGATATTCGCTGGGAGTATTTATTTGTTACGAAGCGATTTATCCCGGAGAGATCAGACACTTCGCCGCGGATGGCGCAACGCTGCTGGTGAACATTTCGAATGATGGCTGGTTCGGGCGTTCCGCCGCGGCGCGACAGCATTTATTGATGGCTCGTGTTCGCGCAGTGGAGAATCGCCGGTGGCTGCTTCGCGTAACCAATAATGGATATACGGCGTCCGTCGATCCCTACGGACGAATGTACGAATCGTTGCCGACGGATGTGCGCGCGAGCGCCGATTTGCCGTACGATTTTCGCACCGACCGCAGCATTTATACGCGATTTGGAGATTGGTTCGCCTGGCTCTGCATGGCGGTTTCCGCTATTCTGTTGGCCTCAACTTTTTGGAAAGGAAATGTTTCGCGCGATAGTATTCCGATACCGGTGGATTTTCTAGCTTCGCCAATTCATGCGGTTCCTGATCCGGTCTCCTCGCGTTCCCGCGTATGATTATTGAAGATTTGCAGCACAAGTATGAAGGACTGAAAGAGCGCATCACGCTTGTGCGGAGTTATCTTTGACGCCCCGCAGCATCGCGAGCGCCTGAAATCCCTGGAAGCGCGCGTCGCGGACCCTAATTTCTGGAGTAATCAAGAAGCCGCGCAGGCGGTGCTGCGCGATCGCAAGCGCGCTGAAGATCAGGTGGGCGCGGACGATAAACTTGCGTCGATGTCCGAAGACATCGAGACGTACATCAATTTAGCGCAGGAAGAAACCAACGCGGACCAACGCAACGACTTGCTGAAGGATCTGGACCGCGAGCTGAACGCCGCGGAGACGTACGTCGCGGAGCTGGAAACCAAGACGCTGCTGTCGGGCGAGAACGACCACCTGAACGCCATCATGACCATCAAGCCGGGCGCCGGCGGCACGGAGTCGCAGGACTGGGCGTCCATTTTGCTGCGCATGTATTTGCGTTGGGCGGAGCGTCAGGGCATGAACGCTCTGGTGCTGGATGAAACGCCCGGCGAAGAAGCGGGGATCAAGTCCGCGACGATTCAATTCACCGGCGAAAATGCTTATGGATTGCTAACCGGCGAAACGGGAGTGCACCGATTGGTGCGTATTTCGCCGTTCGATCAGGCGGCGCGGCGGCATACTTCGTTTGCCTCGGTGTTTGTGATTCCGGAAATTGATGACCGCATTGAGATTGACGTGAAACCGGAAGAGATTCGCGTGGATACCTTTCGCGCCGGCGGCGCGGGCGGGCAAAACGTAAATAAGGTTGAGACCGCAGTGCGCATTACGCACCTGGCCACGAATATCGTGGTGCAGTGCCAGGCGGAGCGTAGTCAACACAAAAACCGCGAGATCGCGATGAAGATGCTGCGCTCGCGGCTATACGACCTGGAAATTCAAAAGCGGCAAGCGGCTACGGATAAATTGGACGAATCCAAGCTGGATATTTCCTTTGGGAGCCAGATTCGGTCCTATGTAATGCAACCGTACCGGCTGATCAAGGATCACCGAACCAAGTTTGAAGTGGGCGACGTAGATCGCGTGTTGGATGGCGACCTGGACCCGTTTATTCGGTCTTATTTGATGGCCAAGAAGAGGACCAAAGGGAAGTTGAGCGTGCAACTGGACGACCCAGACGTGGCCTAAGCGGGCTCCAAGAATAAGTACATATCCACTCAACCGCCCGTCGTTACCGTTCACCTGGCTTGTAACGCATTTGGATTCAACAATTTGATTCTTGTGTTTTCGAATGGTACCGTTCAAAGGTACCTACTATAATTAGAAGCCGCGCAGCTTGCGCCGCCTAACTGCCGTTCCCGGCAAACACACGAAGGAGATTTGTTTTGAGCGAAACCTTACGCAATTTTCTGTTTACATCGGAATCCGTGACGGAAGGTCACCCGGATAAAATCGCGGACCAGATTTCGGACGCGGTGCTGGATGAAGTGATGCGGCAGGATCCCATGGGTCGCGTGGCCTGCGAGACGCTGGTTACCACCGGGTTGGCAGTGGTTGCGGGAGAAATTACCACCACTGCGCATGTGGATTATGACGAGCTGGTGCGGAAGACCATCCAAGGCGTGGGCTACGACCGCGCGAAGTATGGCTACGACTCCGAAACCTGCGCGGTGATGTGCACGGTGAAACGTCAATCGCCGGACATCGCGATGGGAGTGGATACCGGCGGCGCGGGCGACCAGGGTTTGATGTTTGGTTTCGCCTGCGACGAAACGGAAGAGCTGATGCCCATGCCGATCCAACTGGCGCACCGGCTTACGCATCGCCTCTCGGAAGTTCGCAAATCCCGGAAAATTGATTTCCTCCGGCCGGACGGAAAGTCGCAAGTCAGCGTTGAATATCGCAATGGGCGGCCGGCACGAATTGATACCGTAGTGATCTCCACGCAACACGACCACAAAGTTTCCAATGACGATCTGCGCGAGGCCGTTACCACACACATCATCAAGCCCATCCTTCCCGCGGCGATGTTGGATTCCAAAACGAAATATCACATCAATCCTACCGGGCGATTTGTGATTGGCGGGCCGATGGGGGACGCCGGCCTGACTGGACGCAAGATTATCGTGGATACTTACGGAGGCTACAGCCGCCACGGCGGAGGAGCTTTTTCGGGCAAGGATCCGAGCAAGGTGGACCGCTCGGCTTGCTACATGGCGCGCTATATCGCGAAAAATATCGTGGCCGCCGGATTGGCGCGCAAGGCGGAAGTGCAGCTTGCTTATGCTATCGGCGTGGCTGAGCCGGTTTCGGTAATGGTTGATGCGTTTGGCACGGAAACGGTACCGGAAGAGAAAATCACCAAGTTGATCCGCGAATTTTTCTCACTGACGCCCAAGGGAATTATTGATGCGCTGGACCTGCGGCGGCCGATTTACAAGCCGACCGCGGCTTATGGACATTTTGGGCGCACCGGCCCGGGATTCACATGGGAGCGCACCGACCGCGCCAGCGCTTTGCGCGAGGCTGCCGGGCTTGGTGCATCGTCGAACAAGGCCAATGCGACTGCGGAAGTTGGAGCACGCCAGTAATTTTCGTATTTCAACTTTTTTTGTGGTTCGAGAATTTTTATTCCCTTTCCTCGAGCGAAATTTTCGCCTGCAAAATTTAATTAAGGAGCATTTCATTGGCTACCGCTGAACTGAAAAAAGGTGATGTGAAAGACATCGGGCTGGCTGACGCAGGTAAACGCAAGATTGAGTGGGCGCAGCAACAGATGCCGGTGCTCGAATCGATCCGCAAAAGGTTTTCGAAGGAGCAACCTCTCAAGGGGTTGCGCGTTTCTGCGTGCCTGCACGTCACCAGCGAGACTGCGAACCTGATGATCGCTTTGCGCGATGGCGGGGCAGATGCCGTGCTGTGCGCATCAAATCCGCTTTCGACTCAGGATGAAGTGGCGGCGTCGCTGAATCGCGATTACAACATTCCGACGTTCGCGATTAAGGGCGAGGACAACGAGACCTATTACACGCACTTGCGCGCGGCGCTGGATCACAAGCCGCAATTCACCATGGACGATGGTGCGGACCTGGTGACCATGCTGCTGACCAAGCGGACTGATTTGGTGCCGCACGTTATTGCCGGGACGGAAGAGACCACCACCGGCGTGATTCGCTTGCGCGCGATGGCGAAGGACGGGACGCTGAAGTACCCGATCGTGGCGGTGAACGATGCCATGACCAAGCATTTTTTTGACAATCGCTATGGCACGGGACAGTCCACTATCGATGGCGTGATTCGTGCGACGAATGTGTTGATCGCAGGATTGAAAGTTGTGATAGCCGGATATGGCTGGTGCGGACGCGGCGTGGCGATGCGTGCGAAGGGGTTGGGCGCGGACGTGATCGTCACGGAAATTGATCCGGTAAAGGGCATTGAAGCGGTGATGGACGGATTCCGCGTGATGCCCATGGAACAGGCGGTGAAAGAAGGCGACGTCTACATCACCGTGACCGGAAACAAGAGCGTGATTCGCGCCGAGCATTTTGAAAAGATGAAAGCTGGGGCGATTGTTTGCAACTCCGGGCACTTCAACGTGGAGATTGATATTCCGGCGCTCGAGAAAATGTCCAGCGGCAAGCGCGAAGTTCGTCCGCTGGTGGATGAATATACGTTGGAGGGCGACCGCAAGGTTTATTTGTTGGGCGAAGGACGGCTCGTCAACCTGGCTACTGCGGAGGGCCACCCGGCTTCGGTAATGGACATGAGCTTCGCGAACCAGGCGCTCTCGGCTGAATATTTGCGCGCTAATTACAAGACGCTGAAGCCGCAGGTATATGTCGTGCCGGAACATCTGGACAAGGAAATCGCGCGCTTGAAGCTGGAAACCATGGGCCACAAACTGGATAAGCTGACGCCAGAGCAGGAACACTACCTGGCTTCGTGGCAAGAAGGTACCTAGTGATTAATTTTTGAGGTGGGTCGGTGGGTAGGGCCTACATTTATCCGCACTAGCCACCGACGCGCCTCTAATTTCCGGGCCATCGCCAAGATGGATATTTCCAGTGTCCATATTGATGTGCGATTCCCACTTCGCGCGATTGACTCAACTGCTCGCCGTTATTGTGCTCGCGAGTTTTTTCGCATTTGTACTGGCGGTTCTTCCTCTCCAGAGTCGACAAACGCAAAACTTCGCTTCAGCCGACATTGTGTGCGGCACGATAAACACTAAATTCACTGAAGGGCGCTGCATTCACATCACGTTCAGCGGCGAAGTCTCAGCAGACAAAGATTTTGATCGCCCGTTTGGGCCGCTCCTTTTTCGCTTGGATAGCCAGGAGGCTTCATCCGGTTGGTGGATCGAAGTCGTGCCAGCAAAGGAAACCAAATCCGAGAACGATGAATACGTGTGGCCTGTCACGCCGCCGTACCACTTTGAGAACATCCGTTACTTGGATACTTCCTATGCCACGCGCGCAGAGGATGCCGTGAAAGATTCGCCGAGAGACTTTAACTTCGTCCTCGATCAAGAACAGTTCCACCGCGCGGCGGACTTAGTAAACATAGCGGCGTACTCGCATCCAGTTAACCTTGAGAGCTCTAACGTAGAATTCGACAAAGAATCGCAAGATGCCATCGGCGCCCTGGAATCCATGTCAATCGGGAAGGGACGCCTGCAGATTTTGGACTCGCGAGTGGATCGCTCCGCTGGACAAGATGGCCTCGGCGCGATTGAATGGTTAAAGTTCCGTGTCGAGCTTCATGTTCCTTGCAACTTCACGGTTCCTGATGCTACCGGCCTTTCGATTGACCGGTCGCAATGCTCAAGCGAACGTAAGAATCCCTGAACCATGTACAACTGGACAAATTTAGCTCTGGAAACCGCACGGTTGCGCGGGGCTTCTTACGCCGATGTGCGGGTTATGCATCAACGCCAGCGCGATTTAACGACCAAGAATGGAAAAGTTGGGACGCTGGCGCAGTCTGAATCCATAGGTTTGGGGATTCGCGTTTTGGCCAATGGGGCTTGGGGATTTGCATCGACTGGCCGGCTGACTCGTGAAGGCGTGGCGAGTTGCGCGGCGCAGGCGGTGGCGATTGCCAAAGCTTCGGCTAGTGCCAAGCGGCATGACGTGGTGATGGTTGACGAGCAAGCGCACATCGATAGTTGGCAGAGTCCGTTTCGCAAAGACCCGTTTGAGATTCCGTTGGAGACGCAACTTGGTGTTCTGTTGGCAGCGGATGCGGAAATGCGCCGGGTGAAAGGCGTGACGCTGACGGAAACCGATATGCAATTTCGGAAAACGGATAGCTGGTTTGCGTCCAGCATTGGATCACGCATTCATCAACGAAAAGTGACGTCAGGATGTGGCATTGCGGCGACTTCGTTCAAGAATGAGGAAATCCAGAAGCGTTCGTATCCCAACAGTTTTGGCGGGCAGCACGCTTTGCAGGGGTACGAGCTGATCGAATCGCTGGACCTGGTGAAGAATGCGGCGGTGATTGCGGAAGAAGCGGTAGCGCTGCACGGCGCTGCGCAATGCCCGGAGAAAAAAGGGACGCTGATTCTGGGTGGCAGCCAGCTGGGATTGCAGATTCATGAATCGGTCGGGCATCCCATTGAGCTCGATCGCGTGTTGGGCGAAGAAGCGAATTTCGCGGGGACCAGTTTTCTTACGCTCAATCAGCTCAATCGGCTGAAGTATGCGTCGGAAATTGTGAATGTCGTAGCAGACGCGCGGCTTGAGCATGGCCAAGGATTAGGGACGTTTGCCTATGACGATGAAGGGGTGCCCGCGCAACGCACGGATATTATTGAGGCGGGACAATTCCGCGGTTATCTTTCGAATCGGGAGACCGCGCACCTGATCGGATTGAAGCGTTCGTCGGGCACCATGCGCACCGAGGGCTGGAACCGTTTGCCGATTATTCGCATGACCAATGTGAGTTTGCTGCCGGGTAGTTGGGATTTTGACGATTTGATTCAGAGCACCGACGATGGAATTTTGATGGAGACCAATCGTTCGTGGTCGATCGATGACCGGCGGTATCAATTTCAATTTTCCACGGAGATTGGTTGGGAGATTAAAGGCGGCAAGAAAAGTCGCATGCTGAAAAATCCCAGCTACAGCGGCATTACTACGGAGTTCTGGAATTCCTGCGATGCCATCTGTAATGCGGAGCACTGGACGTTGTGGGGCACGCCGAATTGCGGCAAGGGACAGCCGATGCAAACGATGGGGACGGGACACGGCGCGTCACCTTCACGTTTCAGGAATGTTCATATCGGGGCGGCGTTCGCGGATCAATGAGAGCCTCTGCTAAAACGCATGCGCGCCGGGAAGCGAGTAAAGTAGTCGGGCCGATCGAATTGTTGCGTGAGCGCGAACTTCAGCAAATCATCGAGACGGTTTTGCGGCTGGCGAAAAAGATTGGCGTTCCGGAAACGGAAGTTCACGTCGATGAAGCGGCCGACGCCCTGACGCGTTTCGCAAACAACGCGATTCATCAGAACGTGGCGGAACATGGGCTGACGGTCTCCATTCGAACGGTGTTTGAAGGGCGCATCGCGCGCGCGACGACCAATCGGATTGATGAAGATTCGCTGCGAAACGCGATTGAAGGATCGCTTTCGCTGGCAGCCAGCCAACCAAAAAATCCGCTGTTACTCCCAATGCCGGGTGTGCAGAAATATTCGCGGGTGAATCGTTTTGTCAAGCAAACGGCCGCGGTCACTCCTGAAGATCGCGCGCTGGCGGTGCGTCGCGCGTGCGACCTTGCGATTAGACGCGGCCAAGTTGCTGCCGGGATTTTTGCCACGGGGCAGAGCCGGACGGCAATGGGAAATTCGCGCGGGCTATTTGCGACGTACAGCGAGACGCACGGGGAATTTTCCATCACCATGCAGGAAAAACCGGCCGCTAGCTGGGCCAAAGCCAATTCCGCGGATGTGTGTAATTTTGATCCGCAGAAGCTAGCGGCGCGCGCCAGCGAAAAGGCGCATCTTGCAGTAGAGGCTCGCGAATTACCTGCTGGACGATACACCGTGATTCTGGAACCGGCCGCGGTGCTCGATCTGGTTGGTTTTCTTTTCTACGATTTTGCCGCGACTGCGCTGCAAGACGAGCGGTCGTGCCTTAACGAGCGCATGGGTAAGCAATTATTCGGCAAAAATATTTCGATTTGGGATGACGCGTATCACCCGTTGCAACTGGGCGCACCATTTGATGGGGAAGGGATGCGGCGGCAAAAAGTGCAACTGGTAGATCGCGGCGTGCCGAAGAACCTGGTGTATTCGCGCGCCAGCGCCAAAATTGCAGGCAAAAAACCTACCGGGCATGGCTTTATGCTGCCGAACGAATATGGCGAGGCGCCCATGAACCTGGTTTTCTCGGGCGGCCAATCGTCGCTGGAAGAAATGATTGCTTCCACGGAGCGCGGGCTATTAGTGACGCGACTGTGGTACATCCGGGAGGTGGACCCGTACGAAAAGATCATGACCGGCATGACCAGGGATGGCTTGTTTCTGGTGGAGAAAGGGCGCGTGGTTTCGGCGGTGCGTAATTTCCGGTTTAACCAATCTTTGCTGGAGATGTTGAGGAATGTGGAGCTTATGGGACCGGCGGTGCGCGCCACCGGGGAGGAAGCGTTCGAAATGGTGGTTCCGGCGATGAAGGTGCGGGAGTTCCACTTCTCGGAAGTGACCAAATTCTAGTTAAAGTTTTAATTAAAAACTTGTAACAATTTGTCCTGCGGTCCCCCCTCGAAAAGCAAAATCTTGTGGATTTCCCTGGGAATTGGCTGTCTCGTTAGAAAACGAATCCGGCGAATTCAAATTCTGAGTTTTACTTGGCATGCGCCAGGCCCTATACAAACATATGGCCTCCGGGCGCCCAAGGTACTCAGACCAGCGGTTACTCGTCTCTCCGCGCGCGGGCGCGGTGCCGAGTGGGCACCACCCGAATTGGGGGCATCCCGATCATGATGCCTGTGGGACTGGTTTTGTAGCGCGCCTGGGCGGATCCGCAAACTACGACATCATTCAATATGCTTTGACCGCGCTGGAGCGGCTTACGCATCGTGGTGGGGTGGACGCGGATGGGGCCAGCGGCGACGGCGCGGGGCTGCTGACCTCGCTTCCTCAAGATTTTTTCCGCGCTCGCGCTAAAGAGCAGGGCATTGCGCTTCCACAAAATTTCGGGCTAGGATTCGCGTTTTTGGCGGCCCATGCGGTAAGCGACGCGCGATCCGCGATAGAGCATGCGGCGGAAAGCGAGCGGTGTCGCGTGTTGGGATGGCGGCGCGTGCCGGTGGACGTGAACTCGCTCGGCCGGCGGGCGCTGGAAACGATGCCGGAGATCTGGCAGTTTTTCGTGGAGCCGATCAACCGCGCGAAACTGCCGGCGCGATTTGAGCGGCGTCTGGCCATGATGCGCAAGCGCGCGGAACTCGCCATGCCGGCGCGATGTTATATCTGCTCGCTGTCCTCGCGCACGGTAGTGTACAAGGGGCTGCTGACGCCGTGGCAATTTCCGCAGTTTTATGAGGATTTGCGCGACCAGTCTTTCGCCACTACCTTCGCGATATTTCACCAGCGCTATTCCACCAACACGCAGCCGTCGTGGGACCTGGCTCAGCCCTTCCGCCACGTGGCGCACAACGGGGAAATCAATACCATCGTGTCGAATCGACGGTGGATGCGAGCCAAACAACGCGAACAGCGCTCGGCATTGAAGGCGGGGGCGTGGTTCCGAGCGTTGGAACCCAACGTAAGCGATTCTGCGAGTTTTGATAATGCGTTCGAGCTGAAATTGCTCGAGGGGTTGTCGGCAGAAGAAGCGATGCTCGGGCTTGTGCCGCCGGCATTTGAGAAGGATCCGGTTCTGTCGCGCGATGTACGCTCCGCGCTGACCGCGGTTTCGCAGCAAGGGGAACCGTGGGACGGGCCAGCCGCGCTGGTTTTTTCTGACGGGCAATTGGTAGGCGCAAAGCTTGATCGCAACGGCTTGCGTCCGCTGCGCTATACGCTGACCCATGACGGCCTGTTGATCGCGGGATCCGAGACGGGACTGATTGATTTTGAAGAGTCGCGTATCGCGGAGCGGCAGCGTCTGGGTCCTGGCGAAATGATTCTCGCTGATCCGTCGTCCGGGCTTTTCCTTCGGTGGCGCGACATTTTGAAACGGCTGGCGGCCAATGTTGATCGGGGGCCGGCCTCGCAGCGGATGGCGAGCAATTCAGTTGCTCGCGCGATGCCTGTGCTTGCGCCGATTGAACAGCCAAAACGCATGGCTGCCGCGGCGGGCTGGACAGAAGATCAATTCAAGACGCTGTTTTCCGCGCTGGTGCATGGAAAAGAAGCCGACTGGAGCATGGGCGACGACGCGCCTCCGGCATTTTTGTCTACGCTGACGCGGACGTTGTGGGATTACTGCAAGCAGCGGTTCGCGCAAGTCACCAATCCGCCCATTGATCCGCTGCGCGAATCGCACGTGATGTCGCTCGAAGTGCATTTGAAAGGCGGCCTCAGTTTACCGACGCCGTTGATTGATGCTGCGCAGTTCGCGGAGCTTCTAGAAGCATTTGGTGAGCCGCGCCGCATCGATATGACCTTCCTTGCCGCCATGGGAGTCCCGGGTGCGCGCCGCGCTGTTGCTCAGCGCTCAACTACCCCTCTGAGTAGCGGCGGACGCCCGGGATTCCTCCTCTTGAGCGATCGAGGTATTGGGGCGGAACGAGCGTGTTTGCCGGCGCTGCTGGCTACGGCGGCGGTGTGGAAAGCGATGGTGCGCGAAGGACTGTGGGATGTGCCGCTGGTGGTGGAATCGGCGCAGATTTTTGACACGCATCACGTGGCGCTGCTGGTGGCTGCGGGAGCGAGCGCGGTATTGCCATACCTGGCTGATCAATTCGCGGAAACGCTGGAAAGCGGTGGAGCAGAGCGGGTGAGAACTTCCGTGAATGCGGGGCTGCGAAAAGTTTTGGCGCGCATGGGAGTGTCCACGATTGCGAGTTATCGCAACAGCCAGCTTTTTGAAGTCGTGGGGTTGTCCGAAGATTTGTGCACGGAATTTTTTGAAGATGCGGCAGATTTTCCTGGGCAGAAAAGTTTGGATGAACTGCTGGCCGATTATTTGAAGATGCATGAAAAGGCTTTCGCTGCGACGGTGGATGGTCACCCGGACTTGGGCGACGCGGGGCTGTATCGTTTCCGCAAGGGCGCGGAGCTGCATGCTAATTCGCCTGAACTGGTGCGACGTATGCATGCGCACGTGCGCGCGCCGGATGCCAAGAAATATTCCGCGCTGGAAGAGCTTGCAGAACGCCAGGGAACGGTATTTCTGCGCGATTTGCTGGATATAGTGCCGGGAACGCCGGTTGCCATCGAGGACGTGGAGCCCGTGGAATCGGTGCTGAAGCGCTTCAGCACCCAGGCGATGTCGCTTGGTTCTCTGGGGCCAGAGGCGCATCGCACTTTAGCGGTGGCGATGAATTTGTTGGGCGGGCGCAGCAATACCGGGGAAGGCGGCGAAGATCCGGCAACGTATCGCTACGAACCAGAAGCTGCCAACAAAATCAAGCAAGTGGCCTCCGGGAGATTTGGAGTAACCGCGGATTACCTGGTGCACGCGGAGGAACTCGAAATAAAGATGGCGCAAGGCTCCAAGCCTGGCGAAGGTGGGCAGCTCCCGGCGCGCAAAGTTACGGAATATATCGCGCGCATCCGGCACGCGACTCCGGGAACGCCACTGATTTCGCCGCCACCGCATCACGACATTTACAGCATCGAGGATCTGGCGCAGTTGATTCATGATTTGCGCGCGGTGAATCCGTATGCGCGAATTGGAGTGAAGTTGGTGTCAGGCGCGGGAGTGGGAATTATCGCCGCAGGTGTTGCGAAGGCTGGCGCCGACGTCATTACCATCAGCGGCCATAATGGTGGAACCGGATCGTCTCCGCTTACGTCCATTAAGAATACGGGCCTGCCGTGGGAAATTGGGTTGCGCGAAACACATGACACCTTGGTTCGCGCCGGCCTCCGTTCACGTCTCTCTCTCCGCGTGGACGGAGGCCTTAAATTTGCACGCGATATTATTTTGGCGGCCATTCTGGGCGCTGACGAGTTTGGATTTGGGACCGCGTCGTTGCTGGCGATTGGCTGTGTGATGGCGCGGCAGTGTCATCTGAATACCTGCCCTGTAGGGATCGCTACACAAGACGAAAAATTGCGCGCGCGATTTGCTGGGAAACCGGAAATGGTGGTGGCGTATTTCCAGTACCTCGCCGAAGAAGTGCGGAATCGTATGGCGCAACTGGGCGTGCGTTCTCTTAAAGAATTGTCCGGATGGTACGACCTGTTGGAAACACGCTCTGGGATGGATGCATTGCTGATCGTGCCGATTTCCGAATCGCGGCGGGTGGCCCCGCAACAGGAGCCGGCTTTGCACCCGGCCCCCAAGGAAGCTTCGCGGCATTTCGCCGAGGACCTGGGAGCTCCGCGCAAAACTGAAACGATTCATAATTCGGACCGCAGCGTGGGCGCGGGCATGAGCGGGGAATTGATGCGCCGGGACAAAACGGGCCGGCGGCAGCATGGCGAGATTGTGCATGAATATCGCGGCTCGGCGGGACAAAGTTTTGGTGCGTTTTTGGTGGAAGGCATGACGTTGCGTTTGCGCGGCGAAGCCAATGATTACGTGGGAAAAGGATTATCCGGGGGAACGATTTCGATCTCGGCAGGGAGAGCTGCTTCGCGGCGCGGTGATGTGTTGGCGGGGAACACGGTGCTGTATGGTGCGACCTCCGGGCAACTGTATGTCGCGGGACGCACGGGCGAACGGTTTGGAGTGCGCAACAGCGGCGCGCTCGCGGTAGTCGAAGGCGTAGGGCAGCACGGCTGCGAATACATGACTGGAGGTGTGGCCGTAATACTCGGGCCGCTGGGAGTAAATTTTGGTTCGGGGATGACTGGCGGGCTGGCGTACGTGTTGCGCTCGGAAGTAGAAGACGTGTTGCATCGGGAGTTCGTCACGCTGGCGGAAATTGAGGCTGCCGAAGAGAAGTCACTGCGGCGGGTGATCGAAGAGCATATTTATTTTACGGGGAGTCCTCGCGCGGCAAAATTACTACTGCACCCCGGCACGCTTCCGATGGTGCGGGTGCAGCCAGTTCATTTCCAGGGAACTATTGAAGCGACCTGGCGCCCGATGCTCGAGAAACTGAAAGATCGGGATATTTTAATGCCGGTTCCGCGTGAAGCGCAGACTTCGCAGACAGCATTGCAGTTATAAAGACTATAAATGGCAGTTATATCTTCTGTAAACATCTGAAAGGGGCAACGCAACCGCTCGCGGATTTTCATAAATCAGTTATAATCACCGCCGAGCAACCGCTATGGATTTCGACCAACTCGCCACTTTCGTGTATGTCGCAAAATTAAAGAGTTTTTCGCGCGCGGGGCAAAAAGTTTTTCGCTCGCAATCGGCAGTGAGCGCGCAAATTCGCCAATTGGAACAAGCCTATCGCGCCAAACTGCTGGATCGTTCCGCTAAATCCGTAGAGTTAACGCCGGCGGGAGAAGTGTTGTTCGAATATGCGGACCGGCTGCTGCGCTTGCGCGACGAGTCCTTGCAGGGTGTGGCGGACCGCGGAAATGTGGTACAGGGTACGGTTTTATTTGGCGCTAATGAAGCGACCTGCCTGTATCTACTGCCGGATATCTTCGCGGAATTTCAGCGCCGCTACCCGCTGGTGCATATCAGCATTTACCGGAATTTCAGCCACAAGATTTTGCAGCGCATCGAAGATGGGACGATCGATGTGGGCATCGTAACTTTGCCGATCAAGGCGTTGAACACCAAGGTGCATCATATTTACCGCGACCGGCTGCGGTTTATGGTCAGCACGCGAAATCCGCTGGCCAACAGATCCAAAATTACGTTGGAAGAAGTGGCGGCGCAGCCGTTGATTTTTCCGCGCACCGGATTTACGCGCCAGGTGCTGGACAAACTTTTCCGACCGTATCGTTCGCGGCTGCGTGTCACCATGGAACTGCCGAGTATCGGGATGATTAAGAAGTTTGTGGCGGCCGATGCGGGCGTTTCTTTCATCAGCGAGAGCTTCGCCAGCGATCAAGTGAAAGCTGGGGAAGTGAAATTGCTCAATGTGGAAGGCGTGGACCTGTGGCGGGAATTAGGGTTGGTTTACCGGCGCGACCGCAGCCTGCCCCGTGCGGCACAATCGCTGATTGCGATTATTCGCGAACATCGCAAACAGAGTGACGCTCCAGTGGCTGTGGGGGCTTGAGGCTTGGCCGAGTGGTTTAAAGTATTGCGTCACAACGTTCTTCGACGAATTTTAATTCTTGTTGAACTCCAAGCTGGAGATCGCACGGCCAATCACGTTTTCCTGGATCTGGATTAAATCGCTGTCCGAGTAAGTCATCCCCAACACGGAAAAAACATCGTCGCCGCGAGAAATTACCAATAGAGTTCCCGACCAGTCGTGCTCATCGGCGAGCCCGCGGTAATGAATCTCCACGGCTGGAAAGCCGCCGGAGACGGTCTTACGCTGAGAAATGCGGCGGTAGTTTCCGTACGTTTCGCGCAGGCGTTTTTCGACATCAGCGGCAGTAACGTCGAGGGAGCCTTTGGTTTTTTCGGTACCAACCACCATCAGAGTTGATTCGTTTGCGGTGCCCATGGCGACGATAGCGTTGGGGATTTCTTTCCCCGCGTCGTCGAGCAATTTCCAGCTTGGCGGTTTATACATCTGGAAGCCGTGGGTGTAATTGATATACGTGTTGCCTTGTAACGTTTCGCGGTTGACCTGAGCTTCGATTTCTTTTGGCTTAGTGGGCTGGTCCGTTGTTACAAGCGTCGCGACAGGGGGCTTGGCTGTAGGCTTGAGCGCCGGCGGATTCGCGATGGAAGCAGCGCCATTTGTGGCTTTTGTGGGCGGAACTATTGGCGTGGTTGGCCCGGTGAAGGAAATTGTTTTTTTCTCGGGAACCGCCTCGGGCACCGACATGGCAACGGCCTTGGCTGACGCTGGTTTGTCCGCAGCGGGAGGTTCAGTTTTTGCGGCATTGTGCGCGGCCGTGACATTGGGGACGATGGAAGCGATTTTGTCTTTTTCGACCAATACATATCCAAAGTCGGTCTTCACTTTGAACATGTTGTCTTCGTAGGCTACGATCACGCCATAAAGCTTCTGGCCATCCTTTAGACGAATTTCATCCGCTTGCGCCGGCTTGGGGAAGAAGGTTATCGCCAAGATGGCGGTGCCTAGGAAAAACGAGCTGCGTGGAACAGCCATATCTCTGAGTATGCTGCCGAGTGCGAAGGGGTGGCAACCTCTGAACGGAGTGGCGTGTCCGCGGCGTTACACCCGGCGAGGGTGCGGCCATTGGGGGGCTAGGGTATGTGGTTGGATGCCCAATATTCCGGCAGTTTATGTGGCGTGAGGCTTGGGGTAAGCTTATTTTGTCGTCGTCGGCCTGGAACGTAGAAGAAGTTCCGAAGGCGGCCCACGCCAATTGAGAGGCAGGAATGTCCGAGAATAAGGAATCGAAAACGTTTGATACTGTGGACCACATCGCGGTGGCGGTCAGCGATGTGAAGGGCACGGTCGATTGGTATCTAAAAAACTTTAAATGCCAGGTGACTTATCAAGATGACAGCTGGGCATTACTAGAGTTCGCGAATATACGTGTCGCGTTTGTGCTGCCGCAACAGCACCCGCCACATTTTGCATTGCTGCGGGACCCTGCGCTCTTCGGTGAGCCCAAGACGCACCGTGATGGGACACGTTCTGTTTATCTGCACGATCCGTCGGGGAATTCCGTTGAAGTGCTGGCGCTGAAATAAACGCACTTTACGCGGTTCCGAGTGCCGTCGCGATTAGCCGATTTATTTGTGTTGGGAGGTTTCGAGCAGATTGGCCGGGACTTCGCCGGTCGGTCGAATGCGACGATTGGCTAAACCTACTCCAGCAAGCACCAGCGCGCCGCCGATGATTTGCGACGTTGATAAAGGTTCCGCGAGGATGATGGCAGCCAGCACGGCGGTGATCGGGCCCTGCGACAACAGGCTGATCGACGCTGCTGTAGCGGGCAGATGACCCAAGGCGTAAGTGAGCGCGAGGTACCCGCCGAGTTGCGAGACCAAGCCGAGACCGAACAGCGCAGCCCAGGAACGGCCGTGCGGAACTTTCAGCGAAATGCCGAGCGCGATGTTGATGATGAGAAGAAAGATCGCGCTGGAAATCATCGCGAGACGCAAAAAGACCAGCGTGCTGGTGGTCATGCGCACGCGTTCGGTAGCGAGCATGTACACGGCGAAGCACGCGGACGCCGCCAGGGCCATGGCGTCGCCCCAGCCGAGCTTGAAATGCTGAGCCAGATCGCCGGAAACGATGACCACACATCCGACGACGGCGAGAAATAATCCCAGCCAAAAATCGCGGCTGGGACGCTGGCGAAAGATCAACCAACTGATTAGTCCAACGAAGACCGGAGTATTGTTGCCCAGCAAAGTGGCATTGGCCGCGGATGTCCGCAAGATAGAGGTGTTGAAAAATGCGAGATCGAGCGCGAAGAAAATGCCGCCGACCGCGATTACCATCAAGGTTTTAGGACTCACGCGCGGTGATTTGCCACCGATGAACCAGGTGGGAACAAGTAAGACTGCCGGAATGAGCATGCGATAGAATGCGGATGCCGGGCCGGGCATGTTCGTCCAGCGCACGAAAATTGCCGACCATGCGATGCACAAAACGCCAGCCGCTAACGCAAGGTATGGCCACGGGGTTGGCCGGTGGCGCGGCTGGGTCATGACCGCCTTGGCGACGGGCTAGAAGTGTATGAAATTTTCAATCCACGGAGTATCGCACACGAGAGTCAGGCAGTTGTTACTTTTGGGACCGGTCGGGCGACTACAATTGAGACAATTTGGACGGATGTTTTCGCCGTTTTCATAAAATACAGTTCAGGACGGATTCGATAAAACATGTATCGCAAGATAACGCGTCGCGATTTCTTGAACGGAGTTAGCGTGGGCGTCGGCGGAGCCGTTGTGAGCGCCACTGGAGTTTCGAAAGTATTCGACGCTGAAACGTTGTTGGCTGCGGCAGCACTAGATGAAATATCAGCACAGAACGCGCCTGGTTATTATCCGCCGGCAAAAATGGGCATGCGCGGGAATCATGACGGGAGCTTCACGTTCGCGCATCTCATGCGCGACGGGCAGCCCTGGAATGATCTCGGAAAGGCAGCAGCGACAGGCGAAAGCTACGATCTGATAGTTGTGGGCGGAGGAATCAGCGGCCTTGCGGCGGCATATTTCTATCGCCAGCGCGCCGGGAAGAACGCCCGCATTTTAATTCTGGACAACCACGATGATTTTGGCGGCCATGCCAAACGCAATGAATTCCAAGCGGGCGGGCGCATGGTGCTTAGTTACGGCGGAACGCAGTCGATTGAGAGCCCTGGGAAATATAGCGAAGTGGCGAAGGCTCTGATTCGCGACGTTGGCGTGCATGTTGAGAAATTCGAACATGCCTACGACCGAAAACTTTATTCGACGATGGGTACGGCGGCGTTCTTTGATAGGGACACTTTTGGAGAGGACCGGCTGGTTACCGGGATGAACACCACGCCGTGGCCAGAATTTCTTGCGCAGGCTCCGCTGTCGGATGAAGTTCGCCGCGATATCGCGCGGGTGTATATGGAGAAAAAAGATTATCTGGCGGGCATGTCGCTGGACGAGAAAACCGCATTACTGACAAAAATCAGTTATGCGGAATATCTGACGAAATATTGCAAGCTCACTCCCAAGGCGTTGCCGTTTTTTCAGACCTTTCCGCATGACCTATTTTGCATCGGGATTGAAGCGGTGCCGGCGATGGAGTGTTACGAAGGGGTCGATGACTATAACTCGTTCACCTATGCCGGGTTTGATGGGCTTGGTCTCCCCGCGCCGGAAAAAGAAGAGCCGTACATTTACCATTTCCCGGACGGCAATGCATCGATCGCGCGGCTGCTGGTGCGCTCGCTTATTCCGTCCGCGATGCCGGGGAACTCCATGGAAGATGTGGTCAATGCGCGCGCGGTGTACAGCAAGCTGGACGCGGCGGACTCGCAGGTGCGCATGCGCTTGAACAGCACCGTTGTTCATGTGCGGAACGCTGCCGAGCAGGGAGTGCACGTCGCTTACATGCGAGACGGAAAGTTGCACACAGTGAGCGGGAAAAACTGTGTGCTAGCGTGCTACAACGGAATGATTCCTTACATTTGTCCGGATGTCCCCGCGGAGCAAAGCAAAGCGTTGTCCTACCTGGTGAAAATGCCGCTGGTGTACACGCACGTGGCGTTGCGAAATTGGGAACCCTTTGCAAAATTGAATGTGCACCACATCGTGGCGCCGGGCAGTTATCATACATATACCGCGCTTGATTTTCCCGTGAGTCTGGGCCCCTATAAGTTTCCCGCAAGTCCAAAAGAGCCAGCTGTGCTTTTCATGTTGCGCACGCCCTGCAAACCTGGGCTGGAGCAGCGTGAACAGAATCGCGCGGGGCGCAGGGAATTGCTGGACACCCCGTTCGCCACCTTTGAGGAAAATATCCGTGATCAACTGACTAGAATGCTGGGTCCGGCGGGCTTCGATGCCACGCGCGATATTGAGGGGATAACGGTGAATCGCTGGGCGCACGGTTATGCGTTCACGCCGAATCCACTGTTCGATCCGGATTGGAAGGAAGAGGAAAAACCATGGGTCATCGGGCGCAGGCGGGTGGGCCGGATTGCCATTGCGAATTCCGATGCGGGCGCCAGCGCGTATACTGACGTGGCCATCGATCAAGCGTGGCGTGCGGTCGGGGATTTGCGTGGAGTGTAGCACGCAGCACTGAGGCCGGGGCACGTGCCGGACCTCGCCGGAGGGCCCAAATGTCCATTCGGTTTTTGGCGGCGAATTATGATATCGTCTGTGCGTAGGCTCCCGAAGTCGGATTGCCTGAACTTCCTGGAACGCGAGTCGTAGCCCTTCCTCCACTGGTTCAGCCAATTTTCAGCCAAGTTGTGTGGTGCCGGGAAACGGCTGCGCGAATTCCTGCACTCAGGCGCTTCGAAGGGTACCGGGAGAATTACGATGAAAAGTCTATTTGTAGGGAATATGAGCTTTCAAACCACCGAAGGCGACCTGCGAACATTGTTTGAACCGTTCGGGCAGATCACCCGAGTGCACATGGCTATGGATCGCGAAACTGGTCGCGCGCGCGGATTCGCGTTCATCGAAATGCCCAACGATGAGGAAGCGGCGAAAGCCATGGCGGGGCTGGATGGCAAGGAGTTCGGCGGACGAAATTTGAAAGTCAATGAAGCGCGTCCCAAGGGCGAAGGCGGACCACCTCGCAGCGGCCAGAGAAGTTTCAATAATGGCCCGAGCGCCGGTCGTGGACCGAACACTGGCCGTGGACCAAGTGGTGGTAGCGGTGGCGGCCGGGGCAAAGGCGGTGGCGGAGGACGGGACCGCTTCTCGAACGAAGATTACCGCGAATCTGTCCGGCAGCCGCGCGAACCGCGCTGGTAGCCAGTACGTTGCATGAGTTGATGGACACCCGGCCCGGGCCGGTGTGCACTCTGTAGCGAGGAGAGAGAATGACAACGACCTTTCAGAAAAGGCAAAAAGAAATGAAGCGGATGGAAAAGCGCAAAATGAAGGAAGAAAAGCGCGTCCAACGCAAAATGGATAAAACCACTCCGAAGGATACGGGCACGGATCCGGCCCTGGACCCCACCATCGATTGGAATCACTCCGACGATTACATGACGCAGGACTAGCTGCGTTGAGTTTGTTGTGCTGAGATACTTGCCCGCCATGGCTTAGGACCGGAGAGTGGCGCGCGAATGGTCAGCCTTAATCCTAGTTGACGCAATTCATGAATAATTAAGAAGTGCAGGCAAAAGGCTAAGCCTGTTCCGCGGGAGCGTAGTGCTTTAAGACTCCATCAGCGACCACGCCGACATATCGGCCTGCTTGCAAAAATTGCATGACCTTTGCGCCCTCGCGGGCCATTTTTGCCCATCGCGATTTGGTTTGAGGATTTTGTTCCAGGGCGCGGAATTCCACGCCGTCCAATTCAAAATCAATTTGTGCCAGGCGTTGTTTAGTTGTTCGGTGTACGGAGAAGGTCGTGTCGCCGACAGTTATGATTTTTTTTTTGTTCCAGCAGCGCTTGGCGCCACACCGAGAGAAACGCGTCATCGATGACGGTAGTTCGCGCCGTCGCCAAAATTTCTTACTCTCTCAGCTGACCACAGAGCCTACCGGTGCCCAGCGCCGTCTAATTGCCAATGCCACTGCACATATTCCTACGCCTAGCAACGATAGTGAGCCGGGCTCTGGTGTGGAAACGACTTCGGTCCAGGCGCCTGGTGGCCCGAGATTGGGCTGGCCCCAGCCGAATATCTCCGTGTCCACGATACTGTTGTTGAGACTAGTAGCACCTTGGCCCGGCCCGTCGTAGTTAGTATGAAAAAATACGTCCGACCCGGTGATACTCACTAACCAAGTGGATAATGGCTGTGGATTGGGCGAAATATTCGGATTGGTCAATGGATTATTTTCGAACACCATGCTGCTGTTATTTTGATCCAGGGTATGAGTGCCATCGGTCCAGCTGTAAGCCAACACATTAAAATTGTTATCGAATACCATGACGCCATCCAAATCGCAGTTGCAGTGAGGAAAAGGAAATCCCGGGTGCCAACTGCCTGGGTCAGTTAGTTCCCCATCAAAGGTCCAGACGCTATCCGCCTTCACCAGCGCAGGTAAAAATAACATCACGATAATTAATGCTAGACGCTTTAGCATATAAATGTCCCTTTCTTATGAATGCAGCACCCAAGTAGTGGCCATAAAGCGTAACACCCCGCGGGCGCAGTTTGCTAATTAAACTTGAAATCCGCGCGCCAATTTTCGGTCAAAAAACCCAGTGGAGCGCGGCTGAGGTTGGATCTTGGCGAATCCAATAACTTGCCACGACAACTTAAAAGGGGCGGCTGCGAGGTTTAAAAGAAGATGGCTCCGGGGCGTGGACTCGAACCACGATAGCCAGATTCAAAGTCTGGAGTCCTACCAATTAGACGACCCCGGAGTAGCCGCAAGAAGTTTAGCAGAGGGCAACAGCGGTTAGAAGCGCGGTGGCGATGTGCGAAGAAAAAAATCGCTTGGCAATTTGTTATTCGCCGTGCCGGGCGAGTGTGTTCGTTGACGTTGATGAAGACGCTCGGTGCGCGACCGAGAAGATTCTGCTAAATTGATTAGGTTCCATTGCGAGACTCGCATGTGGAGAGGTGTCCGAGCGGTTTAAGGAGCACGCTTGGAAAGCGTGTGTAGGAGAAATCCTACCGTGGGTTCGAATCCCACCCTCTCCGCCA